>Ga0182024_10000019_pt1 | contig 258400 bp, 216 predicted proteins | sample P32metaG_FD_120480 | JGI IMG/M metagenome (GOLD analysis project Ga0182024, IMG submission 120480) | Permafrost microbial communities from Stordalen Mire, Sweden - P3-2 metaG (Illumina Assembly) | ecosystem: Environmental > Terrestrial > Soil > Wetlands > Permafrost | place: Sweden: Stordalen... | reverse complement strand
TCCGTGGAGCGCTTTGGCGCTCACCATCACCGCGCACATGCCTCCCTGCTGCGCCACGTTCACCACCGGGAGCTGAGACGCCCGCGCCACCAGCGCCACCCCGTACGGGCTCGGCGCAAACCCCATGACGATGTAGAACGGCTCGACGCGCACTCGATCCGATTCGTCCAACACGTGAAACGACTTGACCGGGATGGGCGCGAGCTGCTGCACTACCCAACGCTCGTCGTCGGCCAGCACCCGCTCGATCGCTGCATCCCACTCGCTCTGGGTCGCCGTCGGACCGACGACCACACCCTCGCCTCCGTACGACCGGTTCGGCTTGAGCACCAGCGACTCGCGCTCTTTCCGCGCATACTCGAGCAGGTCGATGCGTTCGCCCGCGGGCGACGCGGTGCGGCGGTCCGAGACGATGCGCGTCCACAACACATGCCGCCGCATCACCTGTCGCTCCTCCACGGTCAGAAACCGTTCGGCGAGCTCGGGATCGGTGAACACCTCAAAGCAACTCTTTTGATCGAGTTCCGCGGTGATCGACGACACGACGCGATTCTGCCGGAGCAGCGCACGCATCGGCGCGACATCCACCCCCCTCATCCGCCAAGTCCATCGAATCGAGGACGCTCGCCGCTCAAGTCATCGCTCTGGGCGAGCAACGTTCGATAACTGCGCAGATCGCTTTCGTCCAGGACATTGGTGGAGCGCCGATCAGGTGCGGCGCGCGGATTCGCACCCACGCCCAGCGTCGCCCCCAATCCGGCATAGAGGTAACGGTCGCCGAACGTCTTTTGCAGGGCGGCAAAGGCCGGCTCGCCGGTGCAGTGGCCGGGAGCGATGTAATCGACTTTGTAGGTGTCATGCAGTCGCGGATTCGGCGCGGCGGAGTCTGATTGTGCTCAGTCGCGTCTCACTCCGTCGCCTCCTCCACCCCGAGCGCGCCTTGCGCTGCGATCGTGCCAGCAGCGGTTGGCTTGCCTTTCAGGAGCGACTCGATACCGACCCCGATTAACGCGCCCAGGACCGGACCGACTATATAAATCCACGTCGTGCTGAGGTCACCACGCACGAGGTCCGGCGCGAATGATCTCACCGGGTTCATCGAGGCGCCGCTGACGGGCGCCGCCCAGAGTCCGGCCAGGGCAATGTATCCGCCCACCGCGATGGCCCCGTTGGTGCCGATGTTGCGCGCGCCTGAGGCCGTGCCGAGGATCGTCGTGACCAATCCGGCCGTCAGCAGCACTTCCATCGCGAGGGCCTTTTCGCAGCCGACACTGCTCGGCACTGTCGCGCCGAGGGCGCCGACCGTGCCAAACATGGCCCTGAGGAAAAGCGCCGCCGTGACACCGCCGATCGCTTGTCCCAGGACGTAGCCCGGTACTCGGTGCCATGGAAAGTTGCGCCGCACGGCGAACGCGAACGTCACTGCCGGATTGAGATGGGCACCGCTGACCGCGCCCATGCAATAGATGGCGGCCATCACCATAAGTCCCGGCGCAACGACTGCCATGCCCCGCGTGACGGCTCCGGCGCTACAAGCCGCGACGACGTCGGCTCCTGCAGCGACCACGACCAACAAGAACGTCCCCCAGCCTTCCGCCAGGATACGCCGCCACTCGAGGGTACGGTCCAGAAAGTCGTGTGACAGCTGCTGCTGTATTATGTGTTGCGGCTGGGCTACGCCTGCCTTGTCACTGCCGAGCGATGTCATGATGACTCCCTGTCCACGGCGGTTGCCGACGATCCATGATGGCCTTCTCGCTTGGCCGTCTCAATGGTCAATCTACCGGACGGCTATCGGCCAGCCGCGGGCGTCGCTCCTCGGCAGCACACCTGAGGACGTTGACTCTCGACCCTTGCTGCGAGTACAGGTCTGCGAGCACGGGCGGCACATCGATGGCCAAATGGCCCCCGAGCAGCACTCATGCGGCGCAATTCATCAGAAGGAACGGTGCGCTCGCGGAGTTCTGGAGAGCGGCAGGGGACCACGGATGCGGTGCATCACGGGATGCCGCGATCACGGACCGTCCACGATGCGAGTGGAGAGGCGTCGGAGCGCGCTCATGGCGAGGCCCAGCCGGCACGGCGCCAGAAAGGGGGTGGTGGTGTCGGGCGTGCGCCATACCGGACCGCGAGTCTAGGGGCCACGCGGACTGGCTCCCCAATTGCGTCTTGATATCACTGGACCTTGAGGGAGACAGTTTTCTATGACGGCGCGACGATTCAATCGCGGCGACCGCGTGAGCTGGAACTCGGAAGCGGGCCGCGTGAGCGGCCGGATCACTCGGGTCGTTACGTCGGAGATCCAGTTCAAAGGGTACACAGTCCATGCCAGCAAGGATGAGCCGCAGTATGAAATCACGAGCGACACGACGGACCACATCGCAATGCACAAAGGATCGACCCTGAGAATGCTCTCGCGTTGATCCCAAGGCACCGACGCACACGTTCGTGCACTGGGTCGTCTACAGCCTGCCGCCGTCGGCCACGAGTCTCGACGAGGGCCGCCAACTGCCCGCGGGTACCCGCGAAGGAGCGAACGACTCGAAGAAGATCGGCTACGTCGGCCCCTGCCCGCCCGTCGGCCGCCATCGCTACTTCTTCAAGCTTTACGCGCTCGACACGATGCCGGGCGACCTCGGCACACCGACGAAGCGGGAACTCGAGGCGGCGATGCGTGAGCATGTGCTCGAGCACGCCGAGCTGGTCGGACTGTACGAGCGTGCACAAATCAGCGTCGGCGGGCGGCGGCCGCGCTGAGCGAGGCTCATCGACTTGTCGGTGCGCCAGCGTTCATGCCATCGACCGGGTCGAAAGTCATCGCCGATGAAGTGTCGGCGCGTCTCGGCATTGGCGACGACCGCGCGGTGCGCCGCGGCTCGCGGCGGAGTTCAGTCGGGACACTCCCGTCGATCCGGTCGGGGAAAGGCTGACATGGCAGAGCCTGGTGCGATCGATGCGGCCCTACATAAGGTGAGCCAAGATCCCCGACAGACCAGTGGCACGCTCGCGAGTAGCTTGCCGAGAGGGGCTGGTGTGGTACGCTATGGTCGCAACGCACAGTCGAGCGCGCACATTGAGGGGGAGGCTGTCATGATCGATCTCGGTATTGACACCGTGTCGGACGTGGCTCAGACGATCGCTGATGATTCGCTGGATCTCTCGACCGGGGCTCCTGCCATCGTCGCCACCGACGGCAACCCGGACGCGAATGGGGCCATTCGCGTCGCGCAGCTGCTCAGCGCGCGAGATGGCACGCCGGTACATGCGATTGCGGTCCTCGAACCACCCCCTGCCTATCTGCTGACCCTGGAACACCTGCCAGAGGAGACGCAGGCTGCCCGGATTGGCGCGCTTCGGAAGCGCGTCGAGCGCCAGCTGCGGAAGGTCGACGTTGCGAAGGACAGTTGGGACCTCCAGATCGCCATGGGACGCCCAGCCGAGGCTATTGCCGACTTGTCGATCCAGACGCAGGCGGGTCTCGTGCTCGTTGGCATCGGAAGTCATGGCGCGCTCGGCCGTGTGTGGCGGGGGGACACTGCCATGCGCGCCGTCTATCGCACGCGGAGGCCGGTGATGGCGGTCCATCGCGATGCGAGGGCGCTCCCCCGCTGCGCAATCGTAGGCATTGACTTCGGCCCGGCGAGCATTGCCGCCGCCCGGGCCACATTCCGCACGATGGCCCGCCGGGGCATCGTGCACCTCGTCCACGTCCAACCCCTGTTCACATTGCTCGCGGAAGGGAACTCCTCCATCAACGCAGCGTACGGGCAAGAGCTCGCAGACCGGTTTGATGCGGTGATCGAGGTGTTGACCGCGCCGGCAAGCATTCGTGTGGTGCACGAGATCGCGAGCGGCGACGCCTCGAGGTGTCTCATTGAAATTGCGGAGCGGGAGGGAGCGGACCTGATCGCTGTCGGGACGCACGGGTACGGGCGCCTGCAGGTAGCGGTCCTCGGCAGTGTCGCGAGCCGCGTCATGCACGGCGCAAAGTGCTCAGTCCTCATCGCACCGGAAATCCGCGCGCGCATCACGATGACGGGGGGCCCGGGCCAGGGACATACGGTGGTGAGTACGGTCCCGAGCGAGTGGGTCGGGCTGTTGACTGACTTTACACAGCGTAACGTCGAACGTCCGACAGCGCTGGAGATCGATGATCCGGCGATTGGCGCCCAAGCTCAGGAGCGGGGATACCACCTGCGCGGCGTGACGTATGATCACCGCGACGGGCGGGTCCAACTGATGTTGGGCGGGCGCACGACCGGCGCCCACATTACCCACACGGTGTCCGCGGTCAACGAGGTCGGCATCGCGACCGGCCCTGATGGCCACGACAGTGCGCTCCGCATCGCCGCCGGCCACAGCGCGGCGATCCTGACGTTCCTCGCCTGAGAGCACAGGATCATGGAGTCCAATTGACCCTCTTGGGGTTCGCCCGACCGTCACGCCGAGGCATGGCCGATAGACACGAGCGAAGCCTCGGCTACGGGAAGAGCCCACCCACCCGACTGACATAATCAGTGGAGCAGAGCCGGGCGTCACGCTAAAGGGAGGCGTCAGTTCGACGGAGGAGCCAGATGCAGTGTATCGATGTTCACGGTCAACTGTCGCATCCGGGACTCGACATTGGGTACGAAGGAGATCCGCACGTGGCCACGAAACGGGGAATCAAACAGTCAGCGAAGAAAGACAGTGCGGCCAACCTGCCGGCTATGGGACGACCGGGAGACGGCGTCGACCGGCGCAACCTACGAGGCATGATGTACTCCTTCCGAGCGTGTTGATCGCCACGCGGTCCGTGGCCGCGGACGAGGTGATTCGCGGCGACGTCTGCATCATCGGGGCGGGGCCCGCCGGCATCGCGATGGCGTGCGCAATGCGGAAGCAGCCGTTCCGCGTCGTGCTCCTCGAGAGCGGCTCTTTGTCGCCCCAGCCGGCGACCCAAGCGCTCTATCGCGGCCGCAACGTCGGGCGCGAGTATTTCCCGCTCGACGGCTGCCGCGTGCGGACGTTTGGGGGGAGCACGCAACGCTGGGGCGGGTGGTGCCGATCGCTCGACCCCGAGGATTTCGAGGCGCGGCCCTGGGTCCCGGGCAGCGGATGGCCGATCCGACGTGAGGACTTGGCGTGCCATTATCGGCGCGCGCGCGAGCTGTGTCAGCTGGTGGTCGCCGAAGGCGAGATCGACTCAGGGCCGCCGTTGCCGAGGCGTCCTCGGATACCCTTGACCCGCGGGCTGACCACCGCGGTGTACCAGTTCAGCCCGCCCACCCGCTTTGGCCCAGCGTACCGGGAGGAGCTCAACCAGGCGGAGAACATCGCGGTGTACCTATCGGCGAATGTCGTGAGGCTGGAGGGTGGCGAGCATGGCGGCCCACTCCGGGCCGCCATCGTGCGCACGCTCGCCGACAAGGCCTTCCGCGTCGAGGCTCGAGTGTTCGTGCTGGCGGTCGGGGGCATCGAGAACCCGCGCATCCTCTTGGCCTCGCGCGACGCACGCCCCGACGGTCTGGGCAACGAGAACGACCTGGTGGGCCGCTTCTTCATGGAGCATCTGCATGTGCCACTGGGGTGCTTCGTCCCGGTCCGACCGAACACGAATCTGTCGCTCTACGTGGAAGGCCGGCGAGGCGTGCAGCGACCGCTGGGCGCCCTGACTGTGACGCCGGAGGCGCGCCGTGCGCAGCGTCTGTACGGCTTCAGCGCCGCCTTCTTCCCGCCGACCCGCAAGTCGGTCGCCACGGTGCTGCGGGACCAGGCCCGGCTTCGCCACCCGTGGCGGCTGCACGCGGCATCGATCGCCCGGAGCGGCACGCTCGGATTTGGACTCCGCGTACTGGATGGGCTGATCCGGCATGGGCACCTGGCGCTGGCCGCGGGAACGGCCCCGGTGCTCCGACCCGGGGTCCGGCAGGTGTACGAGATCATGGGACGCGGAGAGCAAACTCCGCTCTGGGAAAGTCGGGTCACAATTGGCCGGGATCGCGATCGCCTCGGTGTGCCGATCGCCGAGCTTGACTGGCGCGTCAGCGCGGGCGACCTCGCCAACATGATGGCCAGCTTGGAATCGATCGGTCGTGGATTGCTGGCCAGCGCCGCCGGTACCTTGTACCTCCCCGAGGATGCCGGCGCAGCCTGGGCGGACCGGATCACTGGAAGCTGGCACCACATCGGCACGACCCGGATGCACGCCGAGCCCGCGCACGGCGTGGTCGACGCGCAATGCCGAGTGCACTCCGTGCCGAACCTCTACGTGACCGGCAGCTCGGTCTTTCCGACGGGCGGCTACGCCAACCCAGTGCTGACGACCGTCGCGCTGGCGCTGCGGCTCGCCGACCACCTCACGCAGAGCCTGACGGGCCGTCTGCCGCCCTGATGCGGTCGAACAGCGCTAGGGCGCATGGGCTCCACCGGTAAGCGCCGTGGCTAGCCGTCCTCGGCCAGAGATCGATCTACGACGTCTGGGAAGCGGCCCGCTTCGAGGCCGGCGAGAAGATCCAGCAAGCCAACCGCACCGAGCCGACCTCCTGTCATCATTCTCCGTCGCTCTACCTCACAAGCTGTGCGCCAAACCGGCCACGCACCACATCCGAAGGCTGGGGACGCTTCCGGCGTACGGAATGGACCGGGGGAGGAAGTGGCCGGTGCACGCGTCACGTCAGAGTTCCCCTGACAGCGCACAAGGAGTTCCCCGATCCGGGTGCTGGCAGCACGAGTGTAACTGTTCCCGCATGAGTACCATACGTGCCGTAACGATTCGGGTTGGCCGCGACCTGCTGAACGCTGATCTCGCGGTCCCTGCCCAAGCGCGCGGGGTGATCATCTTCGCGCACGGGAGCGGCAGCGGCCGGCTGAGTCCTCGCAACCGCACCGTGGCCGCGGCGCTCAACGATGCTGGTTACGCCACGCTCTTGGCTGACCTCCTGACTGGCGAGGAGGAGGCGATCGACACGTACACGCGCCAGCATCGCTTCGATATCGAGTTGCTCGCAGAGCGTCTGGTGGGCATCAGCGACTGGGCAGCGCACGATCCGGCGACACGCCATCTATCCATTGGCTATTTTGGTGCGAGCACCGGCGCTGCCGCGGCCCTCGTTGCCGCTGCCCGTCGACAGGGCATCGTGCAGGCCGTAGTGTCCCGCGGCGGGCGACCGGACCTGGCCGATGGGGCGCTGCGGGCGGTGATCGCGCCGACACTCTTGATCGTCGGCAGCCGCGATCCCGACGTACGCTGGCTCAACGAAGCGGCTCGCGCGATGCTTCCCCCTACGGCGGCGCTCGAGATCGTGCCGGGGGCAACGCATCTCTTCGAGGAGCCGGGGACGCTCGACGTCGTGACGCGCTTAGCCCGTGAATGGTTCGAGCAGCATCTGCACGCCTCGCCGCTGACTATCTGGTAAGGTCGGTCGTCGGTGAGTCGTCAGCCCAAGAGGCAATGCCAGAACTAAGTGCGGGACTTCTGCTATTCCGCGAGACTGCGATGGGCGTCGAAGTGCTCTTGGTTCACCCGGGTGGCCCATTTTGGGCGCGAACGGATGTTGGCGCTTCACGCCGCCTGAGGCCTAATAACCAAAAATGTTCGCCGCTCTGTGGCCGCCGTTGTCGTCATTCACAGTTAGCGAAAAGGGCGGATCGGGACCTAAAGAGAGGGATGATTCATGAGGCAGTGCTGAGTCAGTTTTTCCCGGTAGCTGCAGCCATTCGGGCTTGCATCGCGCGAGTCAGATGCGGCACCATGCCGACGATCCGCTCTATGAGCATCTCGAGTCGCGACCCGTGGTCCGTTTCGTGGTCCGTTTCTCCCGGCAGATCCCGTCATCCTCTATGTGAAAACCGGCGCCGATGCCCGATTTCACGCAACTAACCGTCAGGTTGCCGTACTTTGGTGCCCCCTGAGATCGAATGGGGTTCAGGGGGTCGCGGGTTCAAATCCGGCCGTCCCGACTTACGTACGACTGCGCTTAACAAAGGGCCATAGAGGCGAATATCAGCCGCGCCTAAGGTCGTCGCGCGGATTACTCAACCCCTGTGCTGGTCCGCAGACCTCGGTGCAACGCCTGCGCTGCCAAGAGCCGCTGATACGGCCGAGGAACTAAGAGGCGCGGTTGCCATCACACCGCAGAAAGTCGCGAATAGTTCCGACGCCAAGGCCCTTATTGCCGTATGTAGATTCTCGAACTTCGAGCTGACCCGGTTCGGTAAGGCCGTCGGTCTTCCAAGTCTCGACGGGCGACCAGATTAGACAAAGAGCAGCGGCCTCCCGGTAGGGCCGGCAGCCGGTCGTAGCCCTCGGCATGGAAGAGCAGGATCCAGACGTAAACGTGCTGAGCTTGGAGAAGCCTGTCGGTCCACGGAGTTAGTGGCAACGCACCACCACGCACTCGTTGTCAGCGATGATACCCGTTACTGGCGGGTGTCAGAGCCTCGCGGCATGTTGTGTCGTTCGCACGAATCTTCATCACCGTGCATGCGATACTTCAGCCGACATCTCACTCTCTCCGCCACTGACCTCTCCAACTTCCTCGGCTGCCACCATCGGATGGCCCTGGATATGGAAACCGCGGCCGGTGTCCATGAGCGTCCATACTTTGACGATCCCCTCTTGGAACTCCTTTTCCAACGCGGGCGCGATCATGAGAAGGCGCATGTCGAGTCTTTGCGGGCAGCTGGGCGCGAGATTCTCGATCTCAGCAATCTGAAGGGTGATGACGAGCTAGTCGACGCAACGATGGCCGCGATGCGCGCCGGTGCCGACATCATCGTACAGGGTGGGCTTCGCAACGAACAATGGTTTGGCAAACCAGACCTGCTGCAGCGCACGTCGCGTCCCAGCACCCTCGGGGGTTGGTCGTACGAGATTGCCGACACCAAACTGTCCCGCGACACCCGCGCCGGAGCCGTCCTCCAGCTGGGCCTCTATTCGGAGATGCTCTCCGTAGTGCAGGGGCTTAGCCCGGAACACTTCCATGTCATAACGCCCGATCCTGAGCACCCAGTCCACACCTTTCGAGTGGACGAGTACGCCGCCTACCTCCGCCTCGTGCGGAATCAGTTGGCCGCGATGGTAACGCGAAAAGCCACAGATATTGCCGCGGCGTACTACCCAGAGCCGGTTGAGCACTGTCAGATCTGTCCCTGGTCACCACTTTGCGACGAGAAACGCCACATCGACGACCACCTTTCCCTCGTGGCCGGCATCACGCGGGTGCAGCGAGGTGAGCTCGAAGCCCGTGGCCTGCGCACGCTCTCCGAGCTCGGACGACTACCGCTGCCGATGCCGTTCAAGCCGGACCGAGGATCGGCTGACTCATACGTCCGCGTCCGCGAACAGGCTCGGCTCCAGCTCAACTCGCGCGGCAAGACGCCGCCGCTGCACGAACGACGCGTCATAGTCGAAGGCGAGGGACTCTGTCGGCTTCCTGCGCCATCCGCCGGAGACATTTTTCTCGATCTGGAAGGCGATAGCCTCGCCGTCGAAGGCGGACGCGAGTACCTCTTCGGTCTCGTCACCCTAGCTCACGACGGCGCGCCGCAGTACACCGCCTATTGGGGCCTCAACGACTGCGACGAGCGTGCTTCGTTCGAGGCAGTGATCGACTTGATTGTCGACGCGATTGATGCGCATCCGGATATGCACGTCTATCACTATGCTCCCTATGAATCGACGGCATTTAAGCGGCTCATGGGACGCTACGCGACGCGCGAGAACGAGCTCGACGGGATGCTGCGTGCTGGGCGGCTCGTCGATCTCTATGCGGTCGTTCGTCAGGGGCTGCGGGCTGGGATCGAGCGCTATTCCATAAAGAATCTCGAACCTTTGTACGACTTCACGCGCGCTGTCCCTTTGGCGGATGCTAACCGGGGCCTCCGGGCTTTCGAGTATGCGCTGGCGGTCGGCGCGACTGACTCGTTGCCCGTCGAAGTGCGCGCCACGGTCGAGGGGTACAACAAGGACGATTGCATCTCGACGCTCCACCTCCGCGACTGGCTCGAGTCACTGCGTCGCGACGCGGAGAAGGGCGGTGTCGTCATTCCACGCCCTACGCTCGACGCGGCCGAGCCGTCGGCCGAACTGAACGAGCGGCAACGCATCACCGAGGCGCTCCGTCAGCAATTGCTAGCGGGGATCGCGGGTGTTCCTGCCGCCGACACCGCCGAGCACGCGCGGTGGCTTCTCGCGCACCTACTCGACTTCCATCGACGAGAGGACAAAGCTGGATGGTGGAAGTACTACGCCCTCTGCGACTCCACTGACGAGGAGTTGCTGGACGAGCCAGAGGCGGTCGCGGGTCTCGAGCATACGGAGAGGTGCGAGATAATTCGCAATGTCAAGACGAAGAGGCCAACTGGCAGCGTTATCGATAGGTATCGCTACCCGCTACAGGAGATGGAGATTCGCCGGGGTCACGATCTCAAGAACCGCGACGGATCTGCCTTTGGTGAAGTGATCGAGGCGGATCGACGCGCCAGAACGATCGACGTGAAGAAGGGCAAAGCACAGGCAGAGCTGCATCCCACGGCCGTGTTCGCCCACACGTATGTTGGGACCGATGTGATCGAGGAGGCAATCGCTGTAGTCGGCCGTGATGTTGCCCAAGCCCCTGCTTGCGACGGCGCGAATCGCGTCGCGCGAGCGCTGCTCCGCCGAGAACCTCCTCGCATCTTTTCGGGCACCTTTCTTCAGGTCGAGGGCCGGAATGCGTCGGAATTCGCGATCGACATTGTCAGCCAACTCGACCACACCGTCCTTGCGCTCCAAGGCCCACCCGGCTCGGGGAAGACGTACACGGGCGCGCGGATGATCTGCGCGCTTGTTGCCCAGGGCAAGAGAGTTGGCGTGCTCGGACCAAGCCACAAAGTGGTTTCCAACCTGCTCGAGGAGGTCCTGAACGCAGCGAAACTGACGTCCACGAAGGTGCGGATCGCCCAGAAGGGGTCCGGGGACGCTACCGATCCACCGCCCGTTGGCGTTACGCCGATCTCGAGCAATGATGACGTGCGGCGCGGGCTTGATGCCCGCAACATTGATGTGGTCGGCGGAACGGCGTGGTTGTGGGCCCGCGCCGACATGGTCGGGTCAGTAGACGTGCTGTTTGTCGATGAGGCCGGACAGGTATCGCTCGCGAACGCCGTCGCCGTGTCCGCCGCGGCCGAGAGCATGGTGCTCTTAGGCGACCCACAACAACTCGATCAACCGCTGAAGGGAAGCCACCCGGACGGTGTCGAGGTCTCTGCGCTGCAGCATCTGCTCGGCGACCATCGAACGATTCCGAATGACAAGGGAATCTTTCTCCCCGTCACGTGGCGCCTCTCGCCCCGGATCTGCGCATTCACGTCCGAAGTGTTCTATGAATCGCGTCTCAGTCCGAAGCCGACGCTCGGAAACCAAGCACTCACAGGCATCGATGGCCTGTCCGGCAGTGGACTCTGGTATGTCGATGTCCACCATGATGGCCGCACCAGCTCCTCGGACGAGGAAGTGGACGTGGTTGCGAACCTCGTCGCCAAACTGACCGCGCCTGGGGCGTCGTGGATCTCGGAGCATGAAGTCCGGACACAACTCACGATTGGCGATGTGCTGATCGTCTCGCCCTTCAATGCCCAGGTCAGTCGGCTCGCAGAACGCCTGCCGACCGGTGCGAAAGTTGGTACGGTGGACAAGTTCCAGGGCCAAGAAGCACCCGTCGTCATCTACACCATGGCGACATCGAGCTCGGAAGACGCGCCACGGGGGATGGAGTTTCTCTACAGCCTCAATCGCCTGAACGTCGCCACCTCTCGGGCCAGGTGCGCCGTCGTGATTGTCGCCAGTCCTCGGCTGTTCGAGCCCGAGTGTCGTTCGCCCCGGCAAATGAAGTTGGCGAACGCCCTCTGTCGATATCGGGAGATGGCCCAGCCGTATGTTCTATAGTAAGGCCGTATAGTCAGCCACTCGCATCGGGGAAGTCGAGATTCGTTGCGGCGCGGCGGCGACTATTGCCAGGAGCCATGTGGCGTGCTATAATTGGCCATATGGCCATTTCCGCAGCGAAGGCATATTCCACTGCCACAGCCGATCTGGCTGAGTTCCAGAGCCGCATCGGGCTCGCACGAACCCAAGGCCACTACTACGCTGCTCTCCTGGGGCTACGCAGCTACGACGCGCTCAGAATCTATGCGATCGTTCGGAAGGGGCTGTCCTATTCCACGTTCGAGCACCTGCAACGCAATACCTCGATCTCCGCCCAAGCACTCGCGGAGCTCACCGACATCCCCACCCGGACCCTGACGCGGCGTAAGGCGGAGGGCAGGCTCGGGCCTGAAGAATCCGATCGTTTGCTGCGCATCGCCCGGGTGTTCGGACGCACGCTCGAGTTGTTCGAAGGTAATATCGATTCAGCCCGTACCTGGCTCGCTACCGATCAGACCGCACTTGGTGGCTTGGCGCCATTTGAGCTCGTAAAGACCGATGTCGGCGCGAATGAGGTCGAGCAATTGATTGGACGCCTGGAGTTTGGCATCCCGGCGTAGCCTCACGTGACGACCGTTTGGCGACTGATCAAGTCTCGCTTTGCTGGCTCTGCATTCGACGGTGAGGGCGCCCGGCTGTACGGCAGTCGGTGGAACAGCAAAGGAGTAGCCGTTGCGTTCGCCGCAGACAGCGCCGCGCTGGCAGTGCTTGAAGTCCTTGTGCACGTACATGACGCTGGCATTCTCGAGTCGTATTCCCTTGTCAGTGCGGACGTGCCCCCAGCGCTGATTGACTTGTTGGCGCTGAGAGATCTACCGGCAAACTGGCGAGACGCGCCGCCCGCGCGGCAAGCCCAAACGGTCGGTGACTCGTGGGTTGCGAGCGCGAGGTCGGTGGTGCTGCAAGTGCCGAGCGCGGTGCTGGAGCAAGGTCGCATATACCTGCTCAACCCGGCACACCCGGATTTTGCCAAGATCAAGATCGCGCCGCCTGTCGAGTTCCGATTCGATGCGCGCCTACGCCAATAGCCGCCTACCATTGAGCCTGGCACCGGTTGTGCCTGTTAGGGCGCCCGTGCGGTACGTTCAGACCACCGACGGAGCAGGCGACGTTGCCAACCATGCCGACGGCGAAGAAACGACCAACGAAGGCGAGATCGAGCGGCAGCAAAGCCGCTGATCCGGCCCACGGCCGGCGTAGCGCGGTTGTTGGCATACCTGCCGATCAGAAGTCCGTCGCGCTCACACTCGGCGCTCGGTCGATCACCCTCACAAACCTCACCAAACCGTTCTGGCCAAAGCCGGGAATCAGCAAAGGCGATCTGCTCCGATACTACGCGGCGATCGCGCCGGTGCTCCTCCCGCACCTCGCCGACCGCGCCATGGTCATGAAGCGCTACCCCGACGGCGCGCTCGGCAAGATGTTCTTCATGAAGCGCACACCCGACCCACACCCGGCGTGGCTCCAGCAGTGCGCGATCGAGCACGGCTCCGGCAGCATCATCGACTTCCCTGTCATCGATGACCTCGCCGCCCTCCTCTGGGTCATCAACCTCGGCTGCATCGATCTCAACCCCTGGTACGCCCGCTGCGACGACGTCCATCGGCCGGACTTCCTTTATATAGACCTCGACCCCGGTCCCGGCGTACCGTTCGCCAAGGTGCGCGAGGCCGCGCTACTCGTGCGCGATGCGCTGACCGCGGAGGGACTACCGAGCTACGCCAAGACCACGGGATCCCGCGGCATCCATGTGGCCGTGCCGATCATCCGCGGTCCGCTGCAAAAAACCGTGTGGACGTATGCCAAAGCATTCTCGCTCACGCTCGCCGAGCAATCGCCGCGCCTCCTGACCGCCGTCTATCGCGTCGCCGACCGCCCGCGCGGTCGCGTACTCGTCGATTACAACCAGAACGCGTGGGGCCGCACGCTCGCATCGGTGTACTCCGTACGGCCCACCGCAACCGCAACGGTGTCAACCCCCGTCACCTGGCGGGAGATCGAGCAGGGGGTCGATATGAATGATTTCCGCCTCGAAACTGTCCCCGCGCGCGTCAAACGGTTGGGCGACCTCTGGGCGCCTATGCTCGCCAAGCGCGGTCGCGTCGCGCTACCGGCCGGCGATACCACGACGCCCGACAAGATATCCCGCGCTCGGATGCCAAAGCGACCTGCGCGCACGACTCGCGACGCATGAAAAAGAAGGCGAATGCGAAATGGAAGACAGCGTCGCGGCGCGCACCGCGACGCGGCACACCGGGGGTCCGTAGGCCCGCTGCGAAGAAAGCCGTGGCTCGCTCTTCAGCACGACGGTCGCTGCCGCACAGCTACCCGCCGATGGAAGCCGCGTCGGTCGAGACACTCCCGACGGGCACCGATTGGCAGTACGAGCCCAAGTGGGACGGGTTTCGGTGCATCGCGTTCCGAGGCGCAAAGGCTGTCGATCTCAGATCGAAAGCCGACCGTCCTCTCGGACGCTACTTCCCGGACATCGTCGATGCGATACTCGCACTCCCTATTGGCGATGCGGTGCTCGATGGCGAGCTGGCGATCCCGACCCGCGACGGACTGTCGTTCGACGACCTGCTGCAGCGCATTCACCCGGCCGCGAGCCGAGTCCGCACGCTCGTCGCCCAACACCCCGCCGTCTACATCCTGTTCGACCTGTTGGCCGACGCTCAGGGTAGGCCGCTCGTACATCTGCCGCTCAGCAAACGGCGCGCGTTGCTCGAGACGCTTTCGGCAAAGGCATTCCAGCCGATGCCTAGATCGCCCGGCGGGCTCTCGGCCCCAGCAGTCGTGCTGTCGCCCTCGACGCGCGACCACAAAGTCGCCACCGGATGGCTCGAGCGCGGATCATCAGGGTGGGGCGGCCTCGATGGCGTGATCGCCAAAGCGCTCGACCTGCCGTACCAATCGGGTACCCGCACCGGAATGCAGAAGGTCAAGAATCTCCGCACTGCTGACTGTATCGTCGGTGGTTTTCGCTACGCCTCCAAGGGCGGCACGGTCGGGTCGCTCCTACTCGGCCTGTACGACGCCGACGGCTTGCTGCATCACGTCGGCTTCACGTCAGGTATGTCAGCGACGATGCGTGCGGAGCTCACGCCGCGGCTCGTGCGACTCATCAAGCCGCCGGGGTTCACGGGCCGAGCTCCGGGTGGACCCAGCCGATGGAGCACTCGGCGCACCGACGAATGGAAGCCGCTCGCCCCCAAGCTGGTCGTCGAGGTCCAATACGACCACTTCAGCGACGGCCGGTTCCGTCATGGGACGGGCTTCGTTCGCTGGCGGCCCGACAAGGCGCCGCGCCAGTGCACGCTCGATCAGATCGCGCCGACAGGCCGATCGGCGCTGCGGTTGTTGATGGGAAATAGAGGATCACAAGCCGGTCAAAAGAATCGCTTGACAGAAGGTAAGTAATGGCTTACCGTAAGCCATGGCTTACTCGACACGCGCGCTCAGTGCACTGGGAGACCCCACCCGCCGGATCATTTTCGAGCGGCTCGCCAAAGGTCCGCGCGCCGTCGGGGAGATCGCCCGTGGCCTCCCAATCTCCCGCCCCGCCGTGTCTCAACATCTGGCGGTCCTCAAGGCCGCTGGTCTCGTCGCCGACCGCGCCGATGGCGCGCGTCGGGTCTATCGCGTCGATCCCGCCGGTCTCGAAGCCATGCGCACATGGCTCGACCAGTTCTGGGACCGGACGCTGCACGCGTTCAAAGTCGAAGCCGAATCCCACTAGGAGAAACTCCGTATGACCGCTACGACCAAAGTCGCGCCCATCCGTAAGAACATCCGCGTCGCCGTACCCCCGAAGCGTGCCTTCTGAGATCTTTACGACGGGCATGCAGCAGTGGTGGCCACTCGAGCATTCGAAACTGAAGGCGCCGCGCGCCACGATTACCGTCGAGCCCCGGATCGGGGGACGTTGGTTCGAGAGCGCGACCGACGGCGGCGAGTGCACATGGGGCCGAGTCGTCTCGTGGGATCCGCCGGATCGGGTGGTGCTCACGTGGCAGCTCGATGCGACCTTCAACTACAACCCGGATTTCGTGACCGAGGTCGAGATCCGATTCACGCCCGATGGCGCGAACGGCACGCGTGTTGACCTCGAGCATCGGGGCCTCGAGCAATACGGTGAGAAGCTCGACGAACTTCGCCCGATGCTCGATTCTCCACAGGGTTGGGGCTTGTGCCTCGCAGGCTTCGCCGCGGCCGTCGAGGCGCAGGCGTAGTCGGCGAAGCGAGGTCTTGGCGTATTGATTGCGCTGGCGTGATCCGTATCTCGCTGCCGTGAGCGGGTGTGGCACACGGTCGCCCGCTCACCGCACGCGTATGCCCAATAACGACAATGCACGGCGGACCGCCGGATCATCCGGTACGAGCGGCCGCGGAGTGTGAAATCGTACCTCGCCAGCTCGCTCGCGATCCGTGAACAGCACGGTCGTGTGCCACGCGCCGGTCAGCGCCGACCACCACCTGAGCCCCGCGTACGCGTGTGCGTACGCGTGTGCCGGGTCGCCCAGGTCGTGTAGTCGGCGGGCAATCGTCTGCGTGATCGTCCGATCGTGATGCGCCAAGTCATCCGGACGCAGGCCGAGCGTCGCGAGGACGGTTGGATCGGTACAATCGGCGACACGCTCGACCAACTCCGGCGCCAGCTCCGTTTCCACCAGCGCGAGGCGGTACCCCTGGCGCCGGAGATAGGACGGGCGAAAGGTGGTGCCACGGAACGGACCCAGTGCTTCCCCGATCGCGTGCTCCTGAGATTCGGCGAGGTAGCGAACCGGCGGACGGTCATGTAGGTCGAACCGGCCGATTGTTTGGCCACGCCCAACATAGGACGCGGAAAACGCGGCACCCTCCGCCGCGTCAGGATCCCACGGTAGACATCGCCACATGTCGAATGCTGTAGTCCGAGTCGGCTAGGCGCTCAGCACCAACCAACGGACGGCGTGGTGTTCCCAAACCGGCTCGACGCCATCATGCTACGCGAACACCCCCGTGCGCGCAGCCTGCACGGCCGCCATCACCGCCGCCACATCGCCCTCGGCGAGCACATCGATCGGCCGGCGATCACCCAGCTGCGAGTTGCTACCTCGCAGCCACCCCGGAACGGCATCGGCATCGTATACGGCCAGCAGGGCCGTGACGACGGCGGCCAACGCCGCGAGGCGCCACCCTTCTTCGCCACCCACCGTCTGCCCATTCGCCACGCGCGTAATCTGGCTGCGATGCGTGCCCGCCCAATCCGCAAGAGCGGATCGCGTGCCGAACGCCACCTCACCCGCGTCCACGGCTGCCCGGCCAAAGGCAATCCGCCGTGCCCGCGCCGTTGCATCTCCCGCCATATAACTCCTCCTTAGTGCAACAAATATGTTGCAACCACCGCCCGTCGTCAAGGGTGACCGCAGAACGCAATCGCCGCGCCGTGCGCTCCAGTCGTCGGACCATTCGTCGCGATTCTGGTTGCCGCTATCCGGAACGAATCAGGCATCGCTCGTATACGTCCGTTGCCATGACAGTCCTTGCTTTCCAGCGGCGCGTTTCGGGCGACCGTGCAGCGGCCGAGCCTGTGGCCCAGAATACACCGGCATCGTTCTCCGACGCACGGCTCCTCGATGCGTACTCCGCAGCCGTCATCGACGCCGTCGAGGCAATCAGCCCAAGCGTCGTGCACTTGCAGGTGCAGTTCCACACCGGCCGCCGCCGGTCCGAGCGATCTGGCAGCGGCTCGGGATTTCTCTTCACACCCGATGGGTTCATCCTCACGAACAGTCATGTCGTCCGCGGCGCCCATGCGCTCGCCGCGACGTTCGCCGACGGCACCACGACGTCGGCCGAGCTGGTGGGTGACGATCCAGAGACCGATCTCGCGGTCGTCCGTGTCGCTCGGGGGCTATCTGCGCCCGCGGCCGCTCTGGGAGATTCCGGTGGCTTGCGCCCCGGACAGCTCGTCATCGCGATCGGCAATCCGCTCGGCTTCCAAGCCACCGTCACGACCGGCGTCGTGAGCGCGCTCGGACGGTCCATGCGGGCGCAGTCCGGTCGCCTCATCGAGGGCGTGATCCAGACCGACGCCGCGCTCAACCCCGGGAACTCCGGCGGCCCCCTCGTGAGCTCTCGCGGCCAGGTCATTGGAGTCAATACCGCCGTCATCGCGAACGCACAGGGGATTTGCTTCGCCATCCCGATCAACACGGCGCACTTCGTGATCCCGCGTCTCTTGCGAGATGGCCGCGTGCGACGGAGCTATATCGGAGTGGCCGGCCAATCGGTGCAACTCTCACGACGTCGGGTGCAGCTCAGTCACCTGGAGAGTGCCGGCGGCGTGCTCGTCACCGAGATCACGGCGGAAAGCCCTGCCGCACGGGCGGGTCTCCGCATGCGGGACATCATTACCACGTTCGCACAACAGCCGGTCGGCAGTGTGGACGACCTTCAGCGCATGCTGACGGACGAGCGGATCGGCGTCACGACGCCCGTGCGTCTGCTCCGCGAAGGTCGGCCCCACGAGTGCTCGGTCGTTCCCAGCGAAAGCCCAGACTCCGGGCGGTAAGGCACCGCTCCGGCGGACACTGCTCGTGCTCGGCGGCCGCGGCGCCGTCAGAACTCCACTGAGTCGGGAATGCGTGACGTCCCGGCGCGCCGCCCAGGCTCTTGGCGCGCTATCCGCCATCGGCTCGCGAGCCAGGCTCCCAGCCGTCCGCATGAACGAACCGCCGTCGCTCACCGGCGTCTGGCCGCCGACGATACAGGCCGTTGCCGGCTTGCGACGTCGGCCCCAAGTTTGGCGCCGAGTATTGTGGGTCCGGGTCCACGAGACACGGATCCGGTATCGCCGGATTCACGTACGGCTGGTACCGTTTTGCTCATGCGTATGGCCTAAACTCGCTGCGATGCCGCGAATGGAGACCACCAATCATGACGTCGCCGACACCGAGCCATGTCAATGCTGTTCCGCAACTGTGTAGCCTGGCGACACGCATCGAGGGCAAGGGCCAATACAACGCTGCCAAGCTGTTGCGGGCCGCAGCGGACTCGGTCGCGCGGCGCGCCGCGTACGAGCGCGGCCTATCCACTGATCTGGACGGCATCGGTGCCGACCTCGAGGATGCGATTCGGGCGCTCCGGACATCGTCAGTGGATTCGGCGATCGTGCACGCGTTGGAACGCGCCCGGAAGCACGTTCTGGCTGGGCACCAGACGATGGTATCGGACTTTCCCGACGCCTACGTGTGTCGGCGCTGTGGCGAGAGCTCGCTCGGACCCCCCAAGCATCCGTGTCGCACCTGCGGTGCGTGGCCCACGACCTTTCAACGATTCCTGCCGATCTATTGGCTGAACGAGCTCGACCCTCCAGCAGCGTTACAGCACCTGCGGGCCACCCCGCTGCAGCTCGACGCGCTGCTCGACGAGTTATCAGAAGCTGATATGGCCCGGACTCCCGAGGACGGGAGCTGGTCGATCCGGCAGGCGGTCACACACATCCGCGATGCCGACGCGGTGCTCAATACTCGCATCAAGCTGATCACGGAGCAGGACAATCCGAGCTTGGCGTTTGCCGCCGTGTTCGAGTGGACCGCAGGCGCGGCCGCGCACGCCGTTCGGACCGACGAGATCGTGGGCCAGTACCGCGCGACCCGTAAGGATTCACTCGAACGTCTGCGGGTTCTCCGATTCGAGGATTGGTGGCGCACAGGCCGCCACGACGAATTTGGGACGGTGACGCTGCTTGCCCAGGTGAGTTATTTCGCCGCACACGAGCTCACCCATCTGCGCCAGATCCACAATGGGCGGTTGAGTTACTTTCGCTCGGATATTTGACGCCTGGCATCGTCCTGCGGCGCGGCAACGCTGCTCGCGATCACATCAGCTGGGATATGTCCGCTCCGCCGCGAATCGTGGATGTCGCGGGGGAGCGCCGCCTCGATGTAATCGAGGGCGGAACTGGTCTGCCGCGGTACAATCGTGCGCCTCGACCGTTGCTCGATGTTCGTCGGCGGATCATTCGCGGCATTAACTTGATCGAGTCATTGGTGAGAACGGCCTAAACGATTGCCGCCATCCATACGTGCCTGGTTGACCATGCAAAGCAACTGGCGGTATTGAACGACGTGATGATGACGGAATGAACCGAATTCAACGGAGATGCGATGGCTGACGAGGATCTGCAATCAGAGCTCGAGCGACTGCGAAGCGAGAACGAGGCGCTGAAGAAAGGCGCCGTCAAGGGCGTGTCGCTCAAAGTCAGCGAGAAGGGCGGCCTGTCGGTGTACGGACTGGGGAGGTTTCCCATCACCCTCTATCAAGAGCAGTGGCTCAAGTTGCTCGATCTCACTTCGGAGATCCGTGCGTTCATCGATGCGCACAAGGGTGAATTGAAGAAAAAGACGTAGCCAGACATACGGGCGGCATAGATGCCACGCCGAATTCGCGGCTGTCTACGGCGAGGTTGTGGCTCGGGTCGGCAACTAGTGCATCACCGTGGGCGGGGCAGCGGCCCACGCCCTCGCGCCATTCAGCGCTCGTGCCCCGCTCGCCGCCAGAATGTGAGCGTCTCCTCTCCGACCACGTCTCGATTCGTTCGAGCGATCAGCTCCAATTGGCTGAGCAACGCTGTCGCATGATCGGGCAGACCGAGGACTCGCAACGATGTCAGGATTCGCGTCAGCCTGAGATAGTTGTGGTTGCCGGGTGAGAGCCAGACTTCGCTCCGCTCGAGGAAGTCGGGTGACTGGTCGATCCGCAGCGATTCGGCATTGCCGGTCAGGCTCAGCCCATAGAACCGGAGCATCGCCTTGAACGACGTTTCGAGCTCCGAGCGAAGCGCCGAGTCCGCGCGAAAGGCGGCAATCGTGGCGGGCGTGAGCGTCGGCGCCCCGGGATTGGCGCCGCTACGCGCCTCTAGCGAAAACAGCCACTGGATGTAGTCGTGCACCGACTCCAGGTGCCCGAGATCGAACGATCGGATCTCGTCCAACGTCCGGCCGCGATCGTCGGTGCCCTCGCGGCGGTAGAAGGCGAGGATGCGGTCCGTCACGCGCCGACGCCTACGCGCCGCTCCTCACGTCGATGATCGTGCCATTCGCTTTACCTTCGACGCTCCGGACATACGCCTGAGCCACCACCGCCGCGGGCACGCCGTGCGACGCGTCGCGGCCCATCGCGCGCAGCGTCTCGGTCAACCATCCCGGGCTCACCACGTTGATCCGGATGCCGCGCGGCATCTCGAGCGCGGCCGCGCGACCGAATCCCTCGATGCCGGAGTTGACCAAGCTGATGGCCGTGCTGCCGACCATCGGCTCCCGCGCCAGACTCCCGGCCGTCAGTGTGAACGAGCCACCGTCGGCCACGTGCTCCAGGCCGAACCGCACCAGGTTGACCTGACCCATCAACTTGCTGGAGAGACCCAACTGAAAATCTGCATCGGTGAGCTTCGTCAACTCACCAAAGGCCACTTCGCCCGCGACGCCCACCACCGCATCCACTCGGCCCACCGTCCGATACATCGCTCGGATCGATTCCGGATCGGCGATGTCGCACCGAACCAGCGAGCGACCGCGGCTGGCTGCTACCACCTCGTGCCGCTGACGCAGCGCATCGCCGACGGCCCGACCAATCGTGCCCGACGCACCGACTACCAGTACCTTCACCTTGCCATCCCCCCGGCCGCCGGCAGCAGCCCGTTCTGCGACGATTTGCCCTCGCGCTTCTCGTAGTGGCAAGTAACCCGTTGGCACGTACGGCGGTTCCGACGTTGGTGCGCAGCCGGCATGGTTACATATAGTATGGCAAGGTTATACCACCGGATACGTCAGATGAGCCCGCTGTCTATGGCGGCGCCGCGGCGCACAAATGCGCGACCGCGCCCGACTACCGCTGATCCGCGTTCGATGTGCCCGCGCTGGCCATCGCCCCGAGCCAACGCAGCGCGCGGATCCCAGGCAGGAAGCAGTACGCGCCGCCGCGCGTGGACACGAACGACCGCACTCCGCGGACTCGCGTGCGGAGTGGGTCGCCCTGCACAGTGAACGCTCCCGTCGCTGACGCCTGATCACCGGTCAACGGGTCGGTCTCCCCTGGTAACACCCCAAACACGGGGTTGTTGAGCCAGGTCTGCTGCACGAACTCGAATTGACGCTCGAGATCCGCGTTCAAGCAGATGAAGTGGAGTCCGCGCTCCTGACCGTCGTCCGCGAAGGGGTCGGCGATCCGAGGCCCGTACGACCGGCCACGACGCAGTAGCCGGTGACGGTTGGATGTCGTGAGCGATGTGGCCGCATCAGGGGGAAGCGAATCCCGCGGATTGGACCGCCGGATGTGTGCGCCCACCGGACACGCCTTCCCATACGGGTCAGTCTCCGCGTACGAGAAGTTGTTGTCCGTGTGCTCCTGCGGCTCGCCGTTAAAAGGATCGGACTTTGGATTGCCGACAAGCGGCGCGCCACTCGGCCACCGGCCCACGAATTTCGACGCGAGCCGCACGACGGCGCCCGGATCGTCCGGCCAATACGTTGCCGCGAGTGCCCGCACCCGCTGCCAGAATCCCGCGACGTCCTGCCCGAGCTGGCGATAGACGAGATAACTGCCGTTCCGCCCAAGGTCGTGCCGACCCGCGTCCGCCGCGACCGGGAGCGCACCCGCCGGGTCGGCGCTCCCCATGACCGATGGACTCGGACTCGGCAAGCCGTACGCGTTCGGGTACCCCAACACGAAATCGCCCGCGGGGATGAGCGTCGCGTGCTGCGTACGCCGGAGCTGCGTTGTCTCGCGGCCGCTGCCGGCGATCACCGGCTGCCCGATCCCATCGGCGAACCCGAAATTCTCCTTGGTGTCGGGCTCTCGGCCCGCGGCGAAGGTCATCGCCTCCTGCACGCCGCTCGCGACATCCGCGGGCCACCGGGCGAGTTGACGCGTCAGCTCCGCGGCGTCGGACGCGTACAGGAGCTGGATGATGTGCGCCGCGGGTGAGGTCGGTCCGCCCCATCGCCATTTGCGTGGATCGTCAGTGCCGCCGTCACCCAGGATCCGCGATCGGCGTGGTGACGCCATGCCGTCGATGAACGGCGCCGAGAACGTCGCGAGGGCATCGCTCGGGAGCCCGAGCGCCGCGAGCCCGGGCCAGGTGAGCGCCAGATTCAACGACCAGCCATCCTGCTTGCCCGCGGCCGTCGTCACATCCGCGGTCACGGCGGCGAGCCATCTCCCCGCCGCCAGACGATCGACGACCGTCAAGATGCGAAACGCCGCACAGGGCAGGTGGATGTATGAGCTCACGAGCAACCCCTGCATGTCGCCCACCTCGAGCGCTTGGGTCGGTGCGTCGAGGAGCGTCGGCTGCTCGACCACCGTGCCCGCTGCCGTCCGGGTCGTCCGGATCGTCACCATGCGCGGAGCCACTCCGTGAGGGCGGCGGGCGTGGCCGGCGGCGCAGCGAGACCGGCCCGGACGGTGCTGTTCAGCGCGACTTGCTGGACGGTGAGATCGGAATAGGCCGAGTACCACACGCCGGTGGGTACCTGTTGGCCGCGGGCGAAGGCCTTGAAGGCGACGCCGTTCTTTGCGCCCTCGCCCCCCAGGAATCGCGTCTCCGGAAAACCGACGGTGTTGGTCCAGATCGCGGTCAGTCCAAGGCTCGCCCGGTCGATGAAATCATCGAGATAGCTCTCCCAGCTCCCGTCGAAGTTGCTGAGAAACAGGAGCCGGCGCCCGTTGTCCACGAGCGCCCAGTGCGCGAAGTGGATGCTCGGGATGCCGGCCAGTGTGCCGGTGATCGACGTGCGCGCGACGAGGTTGGCGGCCAAGAGGACCGCGCGCAGCGTGAGGCGTCGGAACACTCCGGGCTTGACCGTCGTGAGGCTCGCCAGATGATTCTGGACGTGGCGATCCTCTTGCGCTTCGAGCCGCTTCACGAGCGCTGGATCGAGGGCCGACGGCGATTGCGCAACGTCGTGGATCTCGTGCCAGCGGAGGACCACAACGTAGATGATCGCGAGCATCAGCTCGACACCCAACCCCACGAACGCGCCCCACCAGTGGCCGACACCCCACCATCCAAGTACGGGAATCCCGAACAGCACGACCGCGACGGCGATACCGAGTTCGATCTTCGGCTCGGTCCGGTCCCACCACGTCGGCTCGCCGTCCGGCGCGGGGACCCACCCAAAGGTCCCGGCGGCGTGGTACTGGCCGTCGATCATGAGCCGCGCCATGTGTGGTGTGTCCGGCCGGTCTCCCGTCAACATGCGGTGATCGATCCGCGCACTGATGTCGTCGTGCAGCGTCGCCTCGCGAATGATCCGGGGCGCCGTGTGGCCGAAGTTGCCGACGTGCCACGCGTTGGGGTGCACGATGTGCCGCCGGAGATAGTTCGCGATCATCGTGTGGTCGACGGGCTCCCGCAGCGTGTAGTCGCTGCAACAACCGAACAGGATGTGGAGTTCGGGCGCCGCCGCGGCGACCAACTCTTCGATGTACGGTCCGATCTGGCCGTCGATGTTGCTCTCGAAGACGAGCAGGGCGGGCAACTCACGCACCGGGTCGCCGTCGAATACCACGACGCTCGCGAAATGCAGCATCGGGACGGCGCTGAACGGTGCCTGGAGTGACGCGTTCGCGGATCGCTGCAGCTCGATCACCGCCGCGTCGAGTACCTGACGACGCTCCGACGCGATCTCGGCGATGAACGTCAGGATGGTCGCTGTCATTGGCTTCCGGCCCCGTGTGTGGCGCCGTTGCGCCAACAGGTTCGCGTCGGACCGCTGCGTCCTGACGAGAGGATCGCACAATCGCACCCGTTGTCAAGATGAGTCCGGCGGCGCGGGATCTAACCGGAAATACCGTGGGGTTACATGGAGTATGACGCGGTTACTCCCTAGCGGTCTCGCTCTCCACGTATCTTCAGCGACGCCCGGTACGGTACCGCATCCACCGCCCACCCCGGAGTCCCAGTGTCCGATCCGGCGCTGACTCAGCTTGCCGATTGGGGGAATTTCTATGTTATCGTGGGTTCCGCCGCGGGCGGGCTCACGGGGCTCATGTTCGTAGTGATTACCCTGGCCGCGCAGGTACAGACCATTGGCAACGAGAACGGGCTCAGCGCCTTCGTCTCGCCGACCGTGGTGCACTTCTGTTCGGTGTTGCTCATAGCGGCCATCGTGGCCAGCCCGGCCCACCGGCCAGCGGCGCTTGGACTAGCCATCGGCGCCTGTGGCGCGATCGGGATCGCCTACATCGCGTGGGCTATGGACAAGGGGCGTCGCCAGCATGAGTACGAGCCCGTGCATTCCGACTGGCTGTGGTACGGCTGCATGCCGGCCGCGGCGTACGCCTCGTTCATCGCTGCGGGCATCATGGTCTTCGCGGGACACGCGAACGGTGGACTATACATCCTCGCCGTCGGTACGCTGTGGCTGCTCTTCACCGGCATCCACAACGCATGGGACTCCGCGCTCTGGATCGCGATATCGACGGGACGTCGCAAGAGCCAGCCGGAAGACACCGGCGCCCCCGGGACTGATACGCTCAGCGACTAGCGCATCGGCCCCGCGCTTGTGTCGATACGCTAATACTCAGCGACCATCACGTGGGCAGGCCCCGATCGTCATAGCCGAGGATTTGATCGGCTGTCCGTTTGTCCAACAGCGGCAGGCTCCGATACCGGGTTTGGATGCGGGCGATGTCTTCGAGCATGTGCCGCTTGGCCCGGCGACCTCGATAGCGCGCGACACGTTCACGTAACGCGACGATCACCGCATCCGTGATGCTCTCTCCGGTCTGAGCCGCCAACTCACCTGCGAGCCGGTCGGCCTCTGGATGTTTGATGCTGAGCGGCATTGAACACGTCGCTGTTCCACCTAAGTAGAAATGCAGGTAGAGCATCCTGCAATAGCATTCCGTAAGGTCAATTTCTGCAAGCGGTTACTGCCACTGTACGCATGCTCGACGGACACTTGGCACGGGGAAATGTGCACCGGGCTGCGAAGGTCGCCGCTCTACCCGATGAACCCAGAGCCAACAGAGGCACGCACCTGCGCTCAGCCGCCCGGGTGGTACTCCCGCTCCGTGTGCCCCACGAGCTGCGAAGGATAGAAGTACACGACCCGCAGATCGCCGGTGCTGTACCGCTGCGCTTCGTCATCGAAGTGCGGCGACTTCGGATCGCCACTCTCGCCCCCGGCCGTCACCGCCCGGGCCCGCACACTGTCGCCGAACTCGATCACCGCGACGAAGCTGTTGCCGTCCGTGCCGTACCGCCGCTTGGTCCCCGGATACGCGCGCGCGCCAAATGACGCCAACGAACCCCACCGGCCCGACGTGAATCCCACGGGGATGCTCGACCCCGAGTCGCTGAACGGCTGCACGATGTCGCCCGTGAGACGCTGAAAGCGATTGATGTCGCCCCACGGCGTGCGCCAGCCCCCGAAGTCGGACGTCAGCTTGTCGGAGGCCGCCGCCAGCGACGCCAGCATCTGATCCGGTGTCGCGCCGGCCGTGATGTAGTCATCGACGGACTTGCCCGCCCGAACCGCATCGTCGCTCACGCGATGCGCGACATCCTCACCCCAATACACGGCGAGCGACGTCGGGACCGATGTCGGCGACCAGCGGTCGCCCCACGCACGCAGCATCGCGATCTGCTCCGCAAGCTGGGCGTGTCGCGGATCGCCGTCGGGTAGTTGATCGTAGGCCTTGAGCAGCGGCGGCAGCATCGCCGCAAACGCCGGCAGGTAGCTATCATACGCGGCCGCGATCAGCGTGTCGGGGGTAAAATGCGTCCGGTTCGACAACACCCGCAACGCGTGATAGCCCCGCCAGGACTCTTCGCGGCCCATCTCCACGTACGCTGGGAAGTCCGCTTTCTTCGGGCTGTTCGGCCCGGCCGCCGACCAGGGCCAGTTGTTGCTGTTGTAGAGCCAGCCGTTGGGCGGGTTGAGCAGGTGCGGGGACTCATCCACGGACAGCAATCCGTGCCACTCGGTCGCGGTGTCGCTGCCGTCCACCGGCTTCGTCCAGTCGAATCGCGGGTCGCGCCGCGGGATGTAGTTGCCGTGGAAGTACGCGATGTCGCCGTCCGCGTCGGCGAAAATCGTGTTGTTGGACGAGTTGGTGTGTAGCTCCATCGTCTGGCGAAATGTCTTGTAGTCCTTGGCCTTGGTGCGCGTGTACGACTGCATCAGCGCGTGGAGCGGGTCGTGCATCATCCGGACGCTCACCCACTTGCCGTTCGACTCCCGCACCACGGGTCCGTGCTGTGTGCGGTACACCGTGAACTCCTTCTTGTCCATCCCGCTCGCGGTCTTGTACGGCACCGTGATCGTGGTGGCCGTGACCGGACGCTCGCTCGATCCGTATCTATAGAAGTACTTGTCCCCCTTCTTCGCGATCGTCTCCAGGTATTCATCGACCGCGTTCACGCCACTCGTGGTGTGCATCCATCCCACGCGCGGGTTGAAACCCTGGTAGACGAAGAACTGCCCCCACGTCACCGCGCCGTACGCGTCCAACCCCTCGTCGCTCGAGACCTGCACTTCGGCGCGGAAAAAGAACGAGGTGTGGGGATTGATCAGCAGGAGCGCGTGGTGCGAGAGGGTGTTCGACGGGCCAATGGCGATGCCGTTCGATCCCGAGGGCTCGACATACTCGTCGGCCATCCCGAGCGACGGCGGCGGCACAGGCGCCTTCCCGTAAAAGGCCTCGAGCTGATCCAGCCGCACATGCTCGATATCGCCCCCGATGCTGCCCTCGCTGAAGGTGAGCGCCATCCACGGCTCGAAGCGCGTGATCACCCGGGGCGTCACCTGCGGATGCGTGTAGAGGTAGTAGTTCAACCCGTCGGCGTAGGCATCCATCAATGTCTTGAGCCACGGCGGACTCGCCCGATACAGCGCCTTCATGCTGTCCGGATCGATGAAGATCTTCATACGAAGATCCCGATACACCGCGCCCTCGCCCTCGGCTTCCGCGAGGCGCCCCATCGAATTGAGGTAGTTGGTCTCCACCCGATTGAAGTCGTCCTCGGCCTGCGCGTACATCAGCCCGAACACGGCGTCAGCGTCGATCTTTCCGTGGATGTGCGGGATCCCCCAATCGTCGCGGATGATCGTGACGTTCTTGGCCTCGCGCTGCCACCTCGCGACGTCCGAGTTCACGGGTTGCTGGGCGACGGCGGGGGTCGCGAATATGGCAACGAGCGCGAGGACACGGGTCTTCATGAGCGGGGGACCACAACGGGTGAATGCCCCGCGGCTCGGCGCTTGGTGTTCAATGCGGCGAGTCCCGTCGTCTCGAGCGCGGCCCAGCGTAGGAGCATCACCCTGGACTCCGCCTGCGCACGATCGCACGCCGCCACCTCTCTCGCCGTCGGCGCGACATCGGCTCCCTGCATCGCCATCGCCGCCGACAGCATCGCATCACTCACGCTCTCGAGTGTCGCTGGCGCCGCGGCCGGTGCCGCGCGGGCCGGGCCTCCCGGGGGCGGCCCGCGCACTGGCGCCGGTGCGAGGGATTCAACCTGAGCCTTGTAGGTGTCGATGTCGTTGCCCTCCAGGCCGTTCAGTTGCGCCACGAGCGCCCGGGCTCTCACATACGCTGCATGGGCGGTAGTCGCGCCATCGTACATCTTGCGTGTGAGGGCAGCCAATTGCGCGAGCCCGACCGCCGCGGTCTTCACTCGCGGGTCCAGACGGAGCGTCAGCGGTTGCGTATACGTCGTGCCGCCGGCCGTGAGACGAACGGTGTAGGCGCCTGGCGGCGCCCAGGGCGCATCGACGGTCGGGACGGTCCGATGGGGGACCGCGCCCACATCGGACCCGCCTCCACCAGGCCGTCCGCTGTCCGCGGCGATGGGCGCGTAGCGCAGGTCCCAACTGACGCGGTGCATGCCGGCATCCGTCGATATCACCATCGGTGGCGCCGGCCAGTAGAGCGGTAGCCCGCAGTCGGCGGCAGTCGGAGTGTGCTGACACAGGCGGTTGTACGCGGCCGAGTCACGCGCGGGATCGGGATGACGAACCGGATCGTCGCTGGAATAGGAGCGGACGATCGTGCCGGCGGCATCGAGGATGTCGAGGGTGACCGCACCCGACGCAGCGGTTGCGAGGAAATAGTCGATGACCGCACCAACCGGTGGATTCTCACCGGCCAGTACTTCCGGCGGCCACGGCGTCGGGTCGTTGGTGGCAAACCGGACGCGTAGCGCGGGTTCCGGCTTGAACAGATACGCGGTGCGTGCCGACCGCGCCGCGCCCGCTTGCCGGAGCGGCGTCACATCATCGAGGATCCAGAAGCCACGCCCGTGCGTGGCGGCAATCAGGTCGGAGCAGTGGCAGGAGGAGTCATCCTTGACCTGCAGATCCCGCACGGAGACGGCCGGCATGTCGAGCCTGAGCGACTCCCAGCGATCGCCGTCGTCGAAGGAGACCCAGACCTGCGTCTCGGTGGCGGCGTAGAGCAAACCCTTCATCCGCGAATCTTCACGGATCGAATTGGCGACGGCGCCCGGGGCGATGCCGGTGTCGATCTCGGTCCACGTCTTGCCGCCATCGTGCGTGCGCCAGAAATGCGGATTCAGATCGTCCAGCCGTAGGGTGTTGGCGGCCGCATAGGCCGTGAGGGCATCGAAGTGGCCCGCATCCAGATTGAAAATGCGGGTCCACGGCTTGATGGCCGGCGGCGTGACGTTGTTCCACGTCCCCCCGCCGTCCGTCGTCACTTGAATGCTTCCATCATCCGTGCCGGCCCAGAGCACGGTGGCCCGTAGCGGTGAGGGCGCGAACGCGGTAATCGTGCCTTGGGGGGCGGGCGTGACCGTGCCGGCGTACTTGCCCGCGCTCGTCGGCACGGGCCAACTCTGCCTCGCGAGATCAGGGCTGATGCGGGTCCAGCGGTGACCGCGGTCGCCGGTCTTCCAGACGACGTTCGAGACGTAGAAGAGCACGGTCGGGTCGAGCGGCGACCAGGTGATCGGCATCGTGCGGACATTTCTGTTGAAGCTCTCGCCACTCGCGCCCGATGCCCCGGGAGCGGCAGCAGCGCCCATATCGGGTCCGACGAGCGTGGTCTGGCCGGTCCTACGATTGTAGAGCGACACGTTGTTGCGCATGCTGCCGAAGACCTGGTCCGGGTCCGCGGGATCAGGCGCGGCGATGCCGTACTCCTGGAGGTTGACGGGATGCCAGTCGTGAAAGGTGATCTCGCCATCCATCGAGCGGCTGGCCACGCAGGCGGAGCCGGCGTCCTGCTGACCGCCGCAGACGCGATAGGGGAACGCATCGTCGGTGGAGACGTGATACATCGCCGCCGTCGGCTGCGTGTACCAATTGCTCCACGAGAGGCCGCGGTTGGCGGAGACCACCCCACCTTGATCCGACACGACGAGCAGGATGTCGGGGTTGTTGGGATTGATCCAGGTCTTCTGGTAGTCATCGCCACCAGGTGATCCGCGCACGGCCGACCAGGTGTCGCCACCGTCGTCGGTCCGCCAGAGCACGATGGACGAGCTGTAGACGATGTTGTCGTTCTTCGGGTCGACGGCGAGTGTCGGCAGGTCGCCCCCCCCGATCCGCAGCAGCGGGCGACCATCGCGGTTCGGGGACCGCGCGCTATCGACGGCGTTCGCGGCTCGGCCCGCGGGATGCCAGTGCTCCCCCCCGTCCGTCGTCTTATAGAGGCCGACGGCAGTCGGGTTGGGACGCGCGACGCCGCCTCCCGGCGGGCCACCCCCCGGAGCACCCCCTGCCTGCGGGGCCGCGGCGACGGCCGCGTAGAGCACGCTCGGGTTGCTGGTCGCGATGCCCAAGTTGGCCTCCACCACCGCTGACGGCAGCCCATCGGTCAGCGGCTTCCACGTCGTGCCGCCGTCGATGGACTTGTAAATGCCGCCGCCGGGCCCATCGAATGCGCCGCCTTCCACGAATTCCTGCTGCTGAACCCAGAGCGCGGCGTAGATGGTGTTCGGGTTGCTCGGGTCTATGCGGACGTCGTTGGCGCTGGTGTAGTCATCCTTGTAGAGCACCTTCTCGAAGCTGTGGCCGCCGTCGGTGGAGCGGAAGATCCCGCGTTCGGCGTTCGGACCGTACGGGTGGCCGAGCGCGGCCACGAAGAGCCGATTGGGATCCGCGGGGTCGACGTCGATCATGGCGATCATCTGGCTGTCGCGGAGACCGAGGTGCACCCACGTCTTGCCGGCATCGGTGGACTTGTAGATGCCGTCACCGACCGCGAGGTCGGGCCGGATGATGCCCGCCCCGGTCCCAACGTAGATGACGTTCGGGTCGGAGGGTGCGACGGCGATGGCGCCGATCGCGCCAGTCGGCTCGTTGTCGAACAACGGCACCCAGGTGGACCCGTAGTCGGTCGAGCGCCATACGCCCCCGTCATCGAAGCCGATGTAAAAGACGTTAGGCTGAGTGGGTACGCCAGCGAGTGCGCGAGCACGCCCCGCGCGGGTGGGGCCGATCGTCCGCCAGTGCATCGCGGAGTACACGGGAGGCGATTGGGGCGCGCCGGTGGCAGCGGTGGCGGTGACGAGGAGCACACCCGCACCGAGGCGAACCAGCAGTGAGCGGACGCAGACCCTTCCGGACATCATGCGGAATCCTTTCCTTCGAGGATGGGGAATTCTAACGACGCACGCGCCTGCGCACAGGATGCTTCGCACTCGCTAAGATTTCACGGGTTCCAGCAACCGGAGCGTTCGCCGTGACGTGGATGGTGCGCGGCTCAGGCGTGGCGACCTCCGCTCTCGTGGCAGCGCTGCTTTGCGCCGCCACGGCGCGGGCACAGACCATTCAGGGAACCGTACGGAGCGGCGGCGCACCCCTCGTCGGCGCGACGGTCCGTCTTCTCGAGCTCGATCGCGCGCAACGCACGGATGCGCAGGGCGCGTTCCGTTTTACGGACGTGCCCAAAGGGACGTATCGGGTGTACGTCGGCGTCCCCGGGTATGCGGCGGCCACCGACACCGTGCGCGCCACCGGTGGCGTGGCGTCGGCATCCTTCAACCTGGCCGCATCCGCGATTCCGCTCAAGGAGATTGTCGTCTCCGGCTCACCGGCCGCACGGCCAGCCGACGAGCAGTACCAATCGGTGGAATCCAAGTCCGAGGTCGATTTCGATAACAGCTCCGGGATGAGCTTCGCGGAGAAGGTGACGGACCTGCCTGGGGTGACGGCCCGCTGGAACGGCTCGGCGCCGTCTCGGCCGATCCTTCGCGGCTTAGGTGACAATGACGTGCTGGTCTTGGAGGACGGGCTTCGCATGGGAGACATCGCCACTTACGACCCGGCTCACGCGACACCCATCGACGCGTTGAGCATCGCGCAGATCGACGTGGTGCGCGGACCGGCGACCATTCTCTACGGCCCCAACACGATTGGTGGGCTCGTCAACGTGATCACCAACCTGGTGCCCGTGGCTTCCGAGCATCCGCTCTCAGGCACCGCGGTGATCGAAGGCAACAGCGTGAGCAACGAGTACGCGGGGTACGTCACCAACGTGTATACCCTCGGCGGGTCCGCGTTCCGCGTGTCGGCCGGGGGACTGCATTCGGGCGACATTGGGATTCCCGCCGGCACCTACACCGTTCCCGGGACGGACTTTGGCTTCCGTCTCAACCGGATTCCGCAGTCCGGCGACCGCGCCGGTGAGGGGGGAGTCGGCTATTCGTATCAGAGCGGGTTTGGCATGGTTGGCATCGGCGTCAACCATTTTGAGACGAACTACGGCGTTCCCGGCGTGCCGCCCAACGCCGGGTGGCTGACCGACCCGCCGACCACCTCGCGGATTTCGCAGCAGCGCAACACCGTCGAATTCCGCACGCTCGTGAACATCGGCAGCGCGTGGCTCGATCGCGTCAAGCTCTCGGGCAGTTACAACGACTATGGCCACTCCGAGTTCCCGACGTTGCAGGATTCTGCCGGCGTGTCCGACCCACAGGCCAACCACTTCCACAAGCAGGAATTCAACGGAGTCCTCCAGTTCGAGCAGGCGCCGATGGGCAAGCTCAGCGGCACACTCGGACTGTGGACCGACGTCCAAAACCTGACCATTGAGGGTGAGCAGCCATTAGGGCCCAACTCGCTGACGACTGGATTTGCCGGGTATGCCTACGAGGAGTACCAGATGGCGGCGCACACGCGCCTGCAAGCCGCCGCCCGGTTCGACTACAACGGGATCCAAACTCACCCGTACCCACAGTCCCAGGACTCGGTGTTTCAGACGATCAGCGTGTCGCGGACGACCAACGCGGTCACGGGGTCGGTGGGCGCGGTTCAGGAATTCCCCGCCGGCATTACCGGGTCAGTGAGCCTCGCCCGTTCGTTCCGGGCGCCGACGGTGCAGGAGCTATTTGCGAACGGCCTCGATGCGTCGAGCGGGACGTACTCGATCGGCGCTGCCACCCTGGGACCAGAAAGCGGGTATGGGGTGGACGCCTCGCTCAAGGGCGAGTTTGCCAGCGCGGTCTTCGAGATCTCGCCCTATCTCAATTACATCGACCACTACATCTACGGGTTCCTGACCGGCGACACGATCCAGGGGTTTCCCGTGCGCCAGTTCACGGCCAGCGATGCCAGGGTGATGGGCTTCGAGGCGGCGGTCACCGTGGCCCCCGTGCAGTACATCGCGCTTCGGGCGAGCGCCGACTACGTGAATGCGGAGAACACCCAGCTCAATGTGCCGGTCCCGTTCATCCCGCCCCTCCGCGGCCTGCTGCGCGCGACGTATCAAGACCAGACGTACATGGGAACGATCGAGTGGCGTGCGGCGGCGAGCCAGACGCGGCTCGGCGTGGGTGACACCCCGACGGCCGGATGGGCGATCGTGAATCTCGGCGCCGGCATACGTGTGCCGCAGGCGGCCTTGGTCCACAACATCAGCATCCATATCGACAACGTCTTCAACCGGGTATACCGCGACAATCTGTCGGTAATCAAGGACTTCGTGCCGCAACCGGGGCGCGGGCTTCGGCTCAACTACGAACTCCTCTATTGAACGGCCGAAGGCAGCCAGTTGATCGGTCGCTGGGCAGCAGCCTCCCGTGGAGGCGTCATCGCGGTTTGCCAGCCGGTTGTTAGTTTTCTCTGGTGTTCACGAAAGACGGCATCCGCGCGCTCCATGGCTGGACGCACGCGCGCATCGACATGTTGCTCGATCTTGCGACCGAGCTGTCGCCGGCGGAGTTCGTGCGCGAGCTACCCGGCTTTGGGCAGCCCAGCGTCCGCGATCAACTCGCCCATATCATCGGCGCCGAGGAGCGGTGGGTGCACCGCCTGCAGGATCTTCCGCTGCCACGCTGGTCCACGGCAGAGTATTCCACGGTCGAGTCGCTCCGGTCGGCAAAACAACGCGTGAAGGCGGCGACGGTCGCGTATGTCGATCGGTTGCCCGATGCGGACCTCAACGCCGCGCTGATCCAGCGTCCGAAGGATTGGATCGGGACCCTACGGAGCCCGGCGTACATACTCCACCACATCGTGACGCACGCGTTCCACCACAAGGGGCAGGTCGTCGCGATGTGTCGGCTACTCGGCCACCCGGCGCCCGACACGGACCTACAAGACTGATAGGTCCGGTCGGGCGAGGTCGGGTCGGGTCGGGTCGGCGCTCGAGCGCGGCGGCGCGCGAGCGCGGCGGCGCGCGTCGGTCTAGAACGACAGCGCGAACTTGCCGCTCGTGACGGTGATCGTCCCCGTCGCACCGGACCCCGCCACGGGCACCGCCGAGAACTGGAAGCTGCCGGTGACCCGCGTAGCGGTGATCGTATCGACCGTGATCGAGCCGGTCCCGCCCGTGATATTCGACGCCCAGCTCGCGGAGCCCTCGGTGATGAGGGCGTTGGCGTCCTCGCCAAACGCGCCAATGCCGTAGGTCTTGGCCCCTGAGTCGCTGAACGCCATGCCCAGGATGATCCCCTCGCCGGTATTCGCGCCGCCGACGCTGATGATCGTGTCGCCCTCGGCGATGGTCCGGGTGGCTTTGGCTTGCACGGTCCCCAGCCACGACGAGCCGTTGATCGTGGCGCTCAGATCAGCGCTGCCGCCCCCGCCGCCCTTGGGGCCTGTGGAACCGCCGCCGCTACAGGCGATCGCCAGCACCAGGCCGGAGGCGAGAAGTAGTCTGGAATAGGGTCGCATGGGGATACCTGGGGGCGCTCGGGAGTCGGGGTCGGCCGTGACTCCGTGTCGATCGGCCGGATAGCCAGGGAGGCTTCTCCACCGCAATGCGCAAAGCCTTCCGCCAAACCGTCATCGGCCGTGCGGCGGCCGAGCGGGGGCGCCCTATCGCACGCCGCGCCGTGCCGAGGCTGCGCGGCGAATCAGGGACTGGTCAGGACGATCTTGCCCTCGACGCTGCCGGTCGCCAATCGCTCGATCGCTTGGCGCGCGGCGAGCAATGGAAGGGTGATGGCGACCAGGGGGTCGATCTTCTTGTCGGCGACTAACCTGAAGATCTTCGGCAGGTCCTCGCGCAGCGGACGCGGGTCCTTTCGATACACCCGCGTGATGCCGTAGAACGCGCCGTACCGGCCCCGCATGCGCGAGCCGACATAGAGGTTGAGGAACATGGCTGCCGTAGCGAGTTTGCCCGCGACACCCATGAACCCGTAACCCACAACCATGCCGCCGCGTCGCGCGGCGCCGATGCACAGGCCGATGTTGGCGCCACCGACGGCGTCGAATACATGGTCAACACCCTGTGGCTCGAGCGAGCGCATGACGCGATCAATCGGCGCCCTGCGGTAGTCGATCGGCGTGGCGCCAAGCTTCAGCACGGTGCCGTGCTTCTTTGCGGACGCCGCACCGTAGGTCGTCACACCGGCGAGCCGCAGGAGTTGCAGCGCGGCCGTGCCGACGCCGCCCGCTGCACCAGTCACCAGTGCGGTCTGACCGGACCGCACTTTCGCCACGCGATGGATCACTTGCCAGGCGGTCACGTAGTTGAGGATCACCGCCGCCGCCTCGACGTCGGAGACGTCGTCGGGGATCGGCAGGAAGTGCTCCGCCTCACGCACGAGCAACTCGCCGTACCCGCCGTACACGGTGAGGGCCGCAACGCGCTGCCCGACGGTGAAGCCGGTGACGCCTGCGCCGATCGCATCGACGACGCCCGCGATCTCATACCCGGGTACGAAGGGGATCTTGGGCGCGTAGAGATACCCGCCAGCAAACATGAGCAGGTCCGTGGACCCCACTCCAGCTGCACGGACGCGCACGCGCAATTGCCCCGTTCCGGGCTGTTCGATCGGTAGATCGACACATTGCAGCGCGTCGGGCCCTCCTGCCTTCGTCAACATCACGGCCCGATACGTCGGCGGCGACTGATTGCGATCACGCATCGCTTGGCCTCAGCGCGCGGGTGGCTCGCGCAACCTGCAAGCGTCGCGCTACCCGAAACGTACTGGCACAGGCATGCGCCGGCGGAATCGTTACGAACGAGGGCCACCGCTGGTCGGGCACACCGGCCCCGCCTATTTGTTGATGTCCTGCTTGGCCTCCAGCTGTTGCCTCAAGCCATCCAGGCGGCTCCTCTCGCTGTCCGGAGCGTCATGATCCCGCCTAGTACGTCTGTGTCATCCGCGTGTCCGTCGCGACCCAGTTGACCTCCCACGTCGTGCCGCCATCGTCCGAGAACGCCTGCTCGAAGCGGCACGACGTCGGGGTGATGTCGGACCAGACATTGCGCACCAGGATGGCTCTGCCATTGTACGGTTCCTGATCGAAGAACTCGCCGCGCCCATTCTTGAACTCACCGATCGTGGGCTGCCCGAGCGTCCCGGTCTGGTTGTTGGCGAAGTTGAGGCTCCACTGGCGGGATTGGGTATCGTAGAGGCGCAGCGACAGGCCTTCGAGATGACCGCCTGGACCATCGACCTCCAACTCGACGAGATTGGCCCGCCCATTCCACACCTTTCGGACGACGGACGTCCCCTCGTACTCGACCCAGGTCGTGGAGCCCGTTAAGGGATGGACGAGGCGCCGGAGGTGAGTCTTCCACGTGCCAATCTCGAAGTCGAAATCGTGTTGCCCGTCGCGGTCGCTGGGAGCGGCCTGGCTGGTTGGTTGTGGCGCGCCTGGTTTCGGCTGTGCGGGTGCCGGCATGGGCTGCAGGGCCACGACGGGGCTGCACACGAGGAGATACGACCACATCTGTTTGCGCGCCTTCATCACGGGCTCCTGTCTGTCGTGCGACCTCGTACAACTAAACCGCGCAGTGGTCCATCACAATGACCACTTCGGCGTGCTATGATATGACCACTCTATGTTGGTCGCCCGCCGATGAAACGCCTGCCTGCGAGTTTCCTCCCACCGATTGCGCTCGACTCTCGGGGGAAGTCGCCGATCTATCGCCAGCTGTACGACTGGTTTCGGAGGGCCATCATCGACGGCCGGATGCGGCCCGGACAGCGAGTCCCATCGACCAGGAGCTTGGCCATTGAGCTCAAGATCTCTCGCATTCCGGTCTTGAATGCGTACGAGCAACTGCGGGCCGAAGGCTACGTGGAGACGTTTGTTGGCGCGGGCACGTGTGTGGCGAGATCGATCCCGGATGACACGCTGATACCAGCGCCGGGGCGAACGCGGCAGGGAATCCCAGACCACGGCGAGAAACGGGGGCCGCGGCGACTGTCACGACGCGGCGCCGTATTGACGCGCACGTCAGCGCAGCCATGGGCGACCATCCTCGGTGCGTTTCGCGTCACGCTGCCCGCACTCGACCATCTGCCGATCGGTGTCTGGTCGAAGCTGGTGGCTCGGCATTCTCGACGGTCGCCGCGGGCCGTCATGGCCTATGGCGACGCCATGGGGCATCTGCCGTTCCGCGAGGCGATCGCGGAGTACCTGGGCGCGGCCCGCGCCGTGCGATGCGACGCGTCGCAGATCCTCGTCACCACGGGGTCACAACAGGGATTGCAGCTCTCGGCGCAGGTCTTGTTGGATGCCAAGGACCGGGTCTGGATGGAAGAGCCGGGCTATCCCGGGGCGCACCAAGCGTTCGCGACGGTCGGGGCGCAGATGATTCCGGTGCCGGTGGATCACGAGGGCATGAACGTGGCCGAGCACATCCGTCGTGGTCGCGGCGCCAGCGCGGTGTACATCACGCCGTCGCACCAGTACCCGATGGGCATGACGATGAGCGCCGCCCGTCGGATGCTGCTCCTCAGTTGGGCGGTGCGCACGGGTACGTGGATCATCGAGGACGACTACGACAGCGAATACCGGTATGGAAGCCGCCCGATCGCGTCGCTGCAAGGCCAAGATGCGGACGCGAGAGTCATCTATGTCGGGACGTTCAGCAAAGTCCTGTTTCCCGCGCTGCGCCTGGGGTACGTGGTCGTTCCCAAGGACTTGGTGCCCGCGTTCGCGGCGGCGCGAGACGCCGCCGACATCTTCTCGTCCACGCTCTATCAGTCGGTCATGACGGATTTCATCCGCGACGGCCATTTCGCTCGCCACCTCCGCCGGATGCGCATGCTGTACATGGAGCGGCGACTCGCGCTCGTGCAGGCGCTCCACAGCCAGATGGGAGATGCGCTCGAGGTGGTTGGCGCCGAAGCCGGGATGCATCTGGTGGCACTGTTGCCGCCCGGCACCGACGATGTGGCGGTCGCGATGCGGGCTGCCCGGAGGGGCGTCTCTGCGGTCCCCTTGTCCACATGCCACCTGAAGCCGCCGACGCGGTCGGGCCTGATTCTCGGCTTCGGGGGCACGAACGCGCATCAGATCCACGATGGCATCCGCACGCTCAGGACGTGCGTGTTGGGCCACTAGTCGAATCGTCGATCAGCTGGACCAGGTATTCACATGAATACTCCGGGCCGCAACGACGTGCGGATGCGCCGCGATCGCCGCCGGCCTGCCGCAGAGTACCGCGCGAGTCCCGCGGCTGGCGCCCCCAGGGCGTCGAGGGCGTTAGCGCTCCTGGCGTGAGCCGGCGGAACTGCTGGAGGGCCCACGTCAAGCCCCCAAACGCCCTCCTCGACGCCTCGCGCAAAATGCTATTCTTCTCACCTGCACGACGGAAGGAGCCGCATGTATCGGGACCCCTCAATCCAGACGCCCGTCGCCTAAAGGTGGGCATTGGCGCCGCCATCATCTTCGTGAATCTGCAATGAAAATCGGCACCCACTTTCTCGCGACGACACTCGGCGTTCAGGCGCTGGGACTCGCGGGGCCTGACCGTGTGCTCGCGTACACCTTCGGCATGGCGGTGGATGTCGATCACCTGGTGAAGCTGCCGTTCTACCTGCGTGCCGTGGGGTTGCACGACAAACGCGGGTACTACTGGCGCTCGTCGCTCCAGGAGCCGGTCGCGCTATTGTGGATCCTTCCGCTCTGCTACTTCCTCGGCACCATCGTGCCAGCGGTCTTCTTCCTGATTCACGTAGCCATGGACTACAGCGTGCGCTTCGAGAAGATGCCGTTCTATCCGTATTCGGCCTACGTGACCCAGGGCTGGCTCACGAATATCTCCGACAAGGTGAAGGAGCGCGTGTTGTTCACCGTGCTCCTCGCCCTCAACGTGGCCCTGTACTACGGCTGGCTCCGTGCATGAGCGCGCGCCGGTCCTCGGCCGGATCTCGGACGCGATAGTCAGGCCGCTGCTCCGATTTCTGCACCTCAAGCTCGGCGCCACACCGACACAGGTCACGTGGTCGGCGTTCGTCGTCAGTGTGGCTGCAGCGGGCTTTATCGCGACCGGGCGCATCGCCGTGGGGCTCTGGCTAATGGCCGTGGGACAGCTGCTCGACGGCGTGGACGGGGGGATGGCGCGCGAGTTTGGGCTCGTTTCCGCGGCGGGGAAGCGGCTGGACGACATCCTCGACCGCGCGTCGGAACTGGTGATCTTTCTGGCGTTTGCCGTCGCGGGGCTGGTGTCGTTTCGGCTCGTGCTCCTCTGCTTGGTCGCGATCGCGCTCCTCACGACCATCGCGAACCGCTCCAAGTTCGACCCGGGGTTGAAGCGCTTCGCGCTCTATTTCGGGATCTGGTTCCCGTACACGCTGCTCTTCACGGTCATCTTCGTGGCGAATTTGGCCGCGTACGTGATCGGACTGCTCATCATCGACTGCCAGTTTCAACTCGAGATGGACGCGCTTGGTGGTGATCTCGACACGGTTGCGTCCCGCACGGCTGCGCTGCAGAAGCGGCGAGCTGACACCGCAGCGTCCGCGACGACACCACCGTCGGGGACCACAGCAGCGTCGGTGACTGTAGACCCGTGAGCAACATGGCGCAACGCGTCATCGTTGGCGTCGTTGCCATCCCGCTCATCTTGTTGCTGTGTATGGCCGGAGGCCCGTACTTCTTCGGTTTCATCGCGATCGTCTCCGCCGTCGCATTGCGAGAGCTCTACGGACTCGCCGAGGCGAAAGGCGCTCAGCCGCTCGTGGTCTGGGGGATCATTGCGGGGTTTTTCGTCAATCTCTCGTTCTTCCTCCCAGGCCTATCGCGGCCACCGCAGGTGGTCGTCATTCTGCTTCTCGCCGTCGTCGCCTTCAGCCTGCGGGAGCTCTTCCGCAACCAGGGCTCGGCGATCCTCAATCTCTCGACTACGCTCTTCGGCGTGTTGTATGTCTCACTTTTCTGCGGGACGCTGATCGGGATTCGTGAGCTCTTCGTCCCGGCCGTGTTTCCGGTGCTGCGCTATTTCCCCGCTGCCGCGGGGATGTCCGCCGCCGGGATCGCGGAGCAGCTGCATGTGTGGGGCGGATACACGGTCATATCGATCTTCGCGATGATCTGGATCTGCGACTCCGCGGCATTTCACGTGGGCTTGGCGGTGGGGAAGCACAAGCTTTTCCCTCGCGTCAGCCCGCAGAAGAGCTGGGAGGGCGCCGTGGCGGGATTGGTTTGCGCGATCGTGGCGGCGGTGGGCGCGAAATATCTCGCCCTCAAATTCCTTCCGCTGGCCAGCGCGATCGTCATTGGCGCGATTGTCGGCATCATCGGCCAACTGGGCGACCTGACCGAGTCGCTCATGAAACGCGACGCCGGCGTCAAGGATTCCTCGACGCTCATTCCCGGCCATGGCGGCGCATTCGACCGGTTCGACAGCGTGCTGTTGGTCGCGCCGTGCGTGTACCTGTATCTCGACTACGTCCTCTTCGCGTGATACCAAGGGAGGGCCGGGGCGACGGGAGCCCGGTTTCTTACGTTATCCCGTCCCCTCGAGGGGGAACATCACTTGAATGTCGAGGGAAGGTTGTAGGTGCCGTCGACCAATTCCACGAAGTTGCGCTCTTCACGGAGGATGATGCGCTGCGCATGCATCCTCGCGGCATCCTCACGATTAGCCAGATCGGCGTTCAAGCGGACTTTGTAGGCTTCATACGCGGCGAGACTCTCGCACGTCACCATCGCCCACGCCACATCGTTCGTGCCTTCGTATGGAAGAAAAAATCCGACCAAGCGGGCTCCGCATCGCGGAACGATGCTGGCCAAATTCTCGGCGTGCTGCTTGAACCCGTCTCTCTGGAACGGATCGATCTGGTAGCGGATGATGCAGGCGATCGTCATCGGCGTCGTCTCAGTGGAAGGCGTGGCAGGTGTGCCTGGTGCATGGCGGGCGAGGACCAACGCCCCACACACCGCCGCAATGCCCCCAATCGCTTCGCGGCGGTTTAGAAGCTCGGAAGAGGGCGTTGTCGGATTCATGTCTGCCAAGATGCTACGCGCCCGGCGTCGACGCTTCGTCTACGATCAAAGTATGGATGTCGAGCGCCCAGACGGTGAGGTGACATGGCGCATGGGCAGGTTACTACGGGTATCAGACTCGGCAGTCCCGCGCGCTACGTTCGAGTCTCGGGCACGAATTCGCCCTGTCTCATCCAGCTTCCGAGAAGTCCATTGGAGTGACATGTTGCTCGGATGTCACCGAGCGTCCCCATCATGAATCCCCACGCTGACCGGATCACTGATCTCTACGAGCGGCACGCCCACGACTATGTCGCGGATCGAGGACGCCAGCTCGGGAACGAACGCACGTGGCTCGACCGATTCACGGCGCTCCTACCTCAAGCCGCGTCGATACTAGACCTGGGTTGCGGCTCTGCTGAACCGATCGCGCGCCATCTCATCGAACAAGACTTTGCCGTCGACGGCGTGGACACCTCTCCGACCCTGATTGCCCTCTGTCGCGAGCGCTTTCCTGATCGGTGCTGGCACATCGCGGACATGCGCACACTCGCGCTCAGCAGGAATGGATTTCGTGTCGTGGACCACGTCGTCGAAGACCCAAACTGTGGTGGTCACACGGTCTGGCTCATACAGGCAGAACGCTGACGCACAACGCACGCATTGGCTCTCGTGGCAGTACACATATACCGCTGCCGACTTCGAGCAGCCGTTACCAACCCTGTGCTGCTTCGTTGAATCCGGTCAGGAGCCAGGTCGAGGCGGTTGGCGTGGTCGAACGGCGAAAGCCGAAGGAGACGTGATGAGACATTGCACTGGAGTCGCGGCTGTCGTCGTAGCCTGCCTGGCGATCACCGCGCCGGCCATGGCGCAGACGCGTCTGCCGTCCAACGGGACCTGCCAGAACGAAACTGCGCAGATCTCGGTCAGCTTCACTGGTATCGAGAAGGACGTGACTGCCGCGAAGGCCACGCTCGATGAGAAGATCGCGGAGGTCAAGGCGCTCGCAGCGGACCAGCACTTCGCGAAATTCGACGTCCAGTCCTTCAACTACAACATCAACGCCTACAACCGCGGCGCGGGCGGGGATGCTCAGTTCCAGTACACCGGCAACGCCAGCTTCATCATTCTCCCGCCTGACAAGGCGGTGGATTTCATGGCGCTTCTGGTAAAGAAGGGGTACCGGGCCAGCGTCAACGTCAACAGCTTCAACAACGGCAACTGTTCGCAGTCCTAGCTCGAGTGAGCGGTGTATCGCCATCACCGCCAGCCGCCGGATGCGCATCGAGAATCTGCCCTGGTAGGGCCGGTCGTGACCGGTCCCTACGGATGCCGCCGTGCCACCGCCTCGGTCGGATCGCGGCTAGTCGGTGTCCAACTCCACGTCCCGTCGGCGCTGACCTCCAGCACCGCGTCGTATTGCTCAACCAATTCGGCGTTCTCGGCCAGAACGACGTACGTGATAGAGTTCTCGTCAAGACGCCGGAGTGCCTGGCCGAGTTGGGCTGGTTCGAGGACGGCGTCCAGTCGGTCCAGCATGGCGAAGGCGGGCCGCGCGAGGATCAGGCCTGTCAGCGCAAGCAGCTGCTGCTCTCTCAGCGAGAGGGTCGCGGGCCAATCGCGCTCACTGTCCAACCCGCCGGCTCGCGCCACGATGGCGTCCAACCCCATATCGTGGAGCGTGGTCGTAATCTGGTCATCAGTGATCACCTGCTGCTCTCCGTTTCCGAGGAGAGCATCCCGGAGCGTTCCGGGGGGCAGGTAGGGCCGCTGGGGCAGAAAGGCGATCCTGTCCACCGGCGGGCGGGTGACCGTGCCGCGGCCTGTTGACCAGATGCCGGCTGTTGCGTCGAACAGGGCAGTCCGCGCCGTCTCGTTGGGCCCTACGACCAGCACCCTCGTCCCGTGCGGTATCTCGGCCGTGAGGTCCTTGAGCACTTCGCTGCCGCCGTCGGGTGACGCCAGTGTCAGGTGTTCGTACGCGATCCGTCCTTCGGCTTCGACGAGATCGATCGCCGCCCCTTCGCTCGGTGGCACTTTCTCGATGGCGGCAGTTAACGCGCTCACCCGGACGATCACAGCGCCGAACGACGAGATGGACTGGAACTGGTCAACAATGATCGAGAACGCGCCGACCACTTGGGAGAACGCCATCGCCGATTGTGTGACGACCCCGAATTCCACCTTCCCGCGAATGAACAGCGGCGCCACGACCAGCGCGGGAACAATCTGGATCAGATAGTTGTAACCCGTCGTGAAGAACCCCAATCTGCGATTTACCGAGATCGTCCGCCGAACGTTCGCCGCGAGGTCGTCGAGGCTCCCCACGAGCCGGGCCATCAAGCTGCCTTCCCGGCGCGAGACAGCGATCGATTCCGCGTTTGCGCGTACGTGTATCAGGTTCGAACGGAAGTTGGCCTCGCGGTCCAACTGACGGTAGTTCAGCGAGATCAGAGGCCGGCCCAGGTAGATCGTCACGAGCGAGCCAAGGCAGGCGTACCCGATGGCGACACCGAACAGCGGCCGGCTGATTGTCCACAGCACTCCGGAGAATGACAGGACCGCGAGGCCTCCGTTCACCACCATGACCGTGAATGACAGGGTCGTCGCCGTGAACGCGCGAACGTCATCGGCGATGCGCTCGTCGGGGTTCTCGACCGTGCCCGATTGCTTGATGCGAAGATACGCGCGATCCGCGAGATATTGCCCGAGGATTCGTCGCGTGAGCCACACCCTCCAGAACAACCCCAACCGGTCCTGCGTGAACTGGTATACGACGAGCACGACGGTGGATGCCGCAAACACGGCGATGTACAGGACGGCTTGGCGGATGAATCCCGGCTGGTTGCGGCCGGCAATTGCCGTGATGAAGTCGCGGCCCACATAACTGTTGACGACGTTCAGGCCGTTGATGGCGAGCGCGAATGCGATGAGCAGCGCGAACAGGCCGCGCGCCTTCCAGCGCACTTCCGACGTCAAGAAAGTCTTGATACCGCTGACGAATCGCTGTCTCGTCTCGCGGTCGAAGGCCACCGTTTGTTCGGTCATCTACGATTTCTGGTCGTCGTCATCGGCAGTGCCAAACCGGGCAACATTCGATGCCAAGTTACCCGGCCGGCACTACTCTTGGCTGCCGCTCGGTCGTAGACCGCCGTCGGTGTGCGGGCGCCGCCCGATTACGGCGCAGTCGTAGCCCGAGATAACGGATCGTGCCGCGCGGGCTGTTTCACGACGCGCCCGCGACGAATGCGGAGCCGTCCGACCACTTGGGGAGCGTGACCATAAAAATGGTCAGCCGATCCTCCGGGTCCGGCGATGCGATGAGCGGGGATCCCGGTACGTCGGCTCCCCATGCTGCGGGATCCACGAGGGGAGTAAAAAACATCAGATGGGGATGCCAGGCTCCATCTGCGCCTGCCAAGTACTGGTGCTTCGACATCATGTAGGACATGGCACCGGTTTCGATTCCCGGCAGTTCCTTCTTGTCGAGTGCGGATTTGATCGCCGCGAACATCTGGTCTTTGGAATGGGCAACCAGCACCGACTCGGTTTTCCGGATCGTCAGCGGCAAGTAGGTTCGCGCTGCTGGCGCGTTCAAGCAGACCGGCCCCCGCAGTTTCGGATTCCAGAAGTCGGGATCGCTAATGCCGGCGGTCCATGAACGTTCCACGACGCATACGAAGCCGTTCGTGCCTTTGACTGCGGTTTCGTAGCCCTGGCGTCCGAGGACCATGATTTCGGCATTCTTCGAGATGGAGTCCGGGGCAGCGCTTCGTGCCAGTGCGATCTCGGCGTCGCGCTCCATCAGATACTGATCAACGGGTGCCATCTTCGGATACGGTGTCTTGGCGTCCTGTGGGTGTGCCATCTGCGCAGCGACCAGCATGCAACCCAACGCGAGGCTTCTCAACGCAAGCGTTCGGACAGAATTCCAGTTCATGGGTTCCTCCGCAGATGTGGGCTCAACGAGCTGATGGTGGCATTAGGATGTGCCCGGCGACACGTGACGTCCAGTCTCGAGGCGATTGCGTGCGCTACCACCTATCCCAGCTACACCACTCCGGGATAGGTGGTAGTGCTGCCGAAACGCCCCGGAAGCGTTTCATACGGCTAACTTCGCTGCCAGACCGCACCTGCTCCGACCACTCAACGTATCCGGAGTGACAGAGTGGCTCCCAAGCGCCGGCATCACTACTTGCCCCGGTTCTACCTCAGTGGCTTCCTCGATCGGACGGTCTCGCCCGGTCTGACGGCTTCCTTGTGGCTGCGCGATGTGAAGTCCGGCCGGACCTATCGACGAGCCACGGAAACTGCCGCGCGGCTCCAACCCTTGAATCTGTTAGGAGGCGATCTTGTCTGTATCCATCTTCCACATCGGGCTATCGCTGGATCATCCATTGATCCCGGTAGAGGAGCGCCCAAAGATCAAGAAAAGGTTGCGTGACCTGCAGGAACGGATGACACGCGCTGGCTATAAGTACGAAATCATCCAGGCATCACCCGAGACCGGCCTCGATGGTTTCAAACATCAATTGGAGACGCAACCCTGCGATGGTGTGCTAATCGGAGGTGGAGTTGTCGGCAACGAGGCAATGTCATACTTCATGGAACAAATCATCGACGCAACTCATGAAGTGGTCCCCAAAGCGAAAATTATGCTTTACAACCACTCAGTCGATGTACGCGCAATTGTTGAGCGCTGGTTCGGATCCCAGTCTGACTAAAGGTCCCCGCGTCTTCGACTGGCAAAGCGCGCTCCGCACAAAATCGTTCTTAGGTCGTTGAAACGCCCCGATGCGTTTCACTAGCTGTGAACTCTCTCATGTCCGCTTTTGGGACATGGTGTGTCGGAAGCGGGCGAATAGAGATTGAGGCAGCCCACGCCGCGAGCGTGGAAGTCGGTGCTAGACAGATGGTTCGGCTGACTCTGGGCGCTGGCACGGTTCGTTCGGTTGCGTCCGACAATCCTCCCCTACGGTGCACCCGTTTATGGAAGCGGCCATCCAGGAACTGCGCTACGCGGCGCGCCGACTCGCACGCACGCCCGCGTTCACCCTGATCGCGCTCGGCACCCTGGCGCTCGCGATCGGCGCCAGCACAGCGGCGTTCAGCCTTGTGAACGGCGTGCTCCTCAAGCCACTCGGCTTCGAGCGACCGGACCGACTTGTGTACCTGCACGCGACCGATCCGCGGGCAGCGGCGATGCCGATCTCGCCGCAGGATCTGATCGACTTCCGTAACCAGACACACAGCTTCACGGACATCGTTGCCGTCCAAAGTCGGCAGAACCTCAACCTGCTCCGCCCCAAGGCTCCTCCCCTGCGCGTCAACGCCGCTCGGGTAGGCGCCGAGTTCTTTTCGGTGCTGGGCACACGCGCACAACTCGGCCGAACGTTTGCGCCCGGCGAAGATGCGAGAATCGCGACCAAGGTCGTCGTCCTGTCCGACGACGCATGGAGGCGCTATTTCGGCGCCGATCCGAGGATCGTGGGAACACAGGTCACGCTCGACGGCGACCTGTACGTCGTGGTTGGTGTGGTGCCGCCTCGGTTCACCTTCCCCGACAACGCCGAGCTCTGGTACCCCGCGGTATGGGAAACCTGGGAGACAGGCGACATCGGCCGCGGGGATCATTCTACAACAGCTATCGCACGGCTACGAGACGGCGTCACGCTCGTTAGCGCACAGCGCGATCTGAGCACGGTCGCAAGCCGCATCGCGCAGGCGTTCCCCCAGGACGACGCGGGTGTCGGCGTGGTGGCAGTCCCGCTTCGGCACCAGATCGTGGGCGAGGTCGAGGGGCCGCTCTGGGCCATGCTGGGCGCCGTGATGTTCGTGCTGTTGATAGCCTGTGCAAACGTAGCCAACCTGCTGCTCGTTCGCGCCGCCTCGCGGGCCTCCGAAGTGGCTGTGCGAACGGCTCTCGGAGCAGGCCGCCGCCAGCTCCTCGGCCAGTCCCTTGCCGAGAGCATACTCATCGCGTTCGGCGGCGCGGTGCTCGGTACAGCAATCGCTGTACTCGTCGTGCATGCGCTGACTGTAGGGGGAACGCTTGCTCTGCCGCGCACGCAGGACGTAGGCATCGATGTACGCGTGCTCGCGTTTTCGGCCGCGCTTGCCATCGCCACAGCCTTGGCCTTCGGTCTCGTGCCTGCGGTGCACGTCTCCGGCTGGGATATCGCGGGTATGCTTCGCTCGGGCAGGGTTGGCGGAACCTCTGGACGTGGGCGCGCGCGATCCCTCCTCGTATTCATGGAGCTCGCGCTTGGGACCGTGTTGTTGGTGGGGGCTGGGCTCCTGATCCGCAGCTTCCAGCGCTTGACCAACGTTGACCCGGGCTTCAGAGCAGATCACCTCGTGGTGTTCGATGTCGCCCTGAGCGGCAAGAAATACACCTACGACGCACCGATGAACGAGTTCGCGGATCGTGTGCAAGCAGGGTTAGCGGCGCTGCCAGGTGTGCAGAGTGTCGCTGTGGCGGCCAGCCGCCCTTTCGACCCGGAACTTGGCGGTCCTTCTACGGGGTTCACTGTCGATGGCACACCTCCACCCGCACCGGGCACCGAGCCTAGGTCCCGGCTCCGTCCGGTCTCTCCCGACTTCTTTCGCACTATCGGGATGACGCTGTTGCGCGGGCGCACCTTTACGGAGGACGAGAACCGTCGCGACGCTGCACCGGTGCTGGTGATCGACAAGGCCCTCGCAGACCGCTACTTCCCGGGGCAGAACCCGGTCGGGAAGCACCTGACGTACGAGTTTTGGCACGGCGGTTCGTCCGCGCCGGGATCGCCGGGAGACAGCGCCGTGCATCCCGGCGGGGAGATCATTGGCGTCGTGCGCAATGCGTATTACTCGTCGCTCAAGAGCAACCCCGAGCCGACGACATTCCTTCCATACCGTACGTTCCCGCTCGGAACGACCTTCCTCGTTCGCAGCGCACTCCAACCCGCGGGGCTGGAGCAGGACATCCGGCGCGTGGTCGCATCTGTCGATCCAGAGGTGCCGACGTATGAACTCGGAACCATGAACGCGGCCCTGTCTGAGTCGGTGTCGCAGTCACGCCTCTACACCCAGTTGCTCGGCGCCTTTGCAACCGTTGCGCTGCTGCTCGCGACGCTCGGTGTTTACGGGGTGGTCTCCTACGCCGTGAGCCAGCAGACACGGGACTTCGGGATTCGCATAGCGCTCGGTGCGGACTCGCAAGATGTCGTGAACCTCGTGCTCAGACGTGGCGCGTCACTGATCCTGCCCGGCCTGGTTGCGGGCATTCTGGGCGCAGTGTTCCTCACGCGTGCGATCCGCGGTTTACTCTTCGGAATCGAGCCACTCGATCCACCAACTCTCGCGCTCGTGTGTCTCGTGTTCGCCGCGGTCGGGACGATCGCGTCCTGACTTCCAGCCCGTCGAGCCGCGCGTGTGGACCCCATCATCGCGATGCGGTCGGAGTGAGCGCGGACGGCTTCGGGAGCCGGCCGCGTCAACTCGCGACCTTGCCACCCGACTTGGTAAGAACCGGAGAGCGCCTCACTCGTATGAAACGGTTCCGGGGCGTTTCGTCAGCACTATCACCTATCCCCCCTACACCACCCCCCGCCCCTTGAGCTCCAGGTAGCGGTTTACCACCGCCGCCGTCATCGACTGCGGGCGGATATCGATCACGGAGACGCCGGCCTGGCGCATGCGCTCCAGCGCTTCGTCGCGCGCCGATAACAACTCCTCGGCCGCCGCGCGCTCGTACACCGCGGTCGTCGTACGGGCGCGGCCCGTCGCCGCCGCGGCTACCAGCGACTCGTTGCGCAATGCCACCACCACGGGCAGGTGATGCCGCGCCCCACGCGTCGTATGCGCGATCAACGACTGCGATGCCCGGGGGTCGATCACATCGGTGTAGAACACGATCAACGCCCGCTTCCGCTGGCGCGCGTCCAATGTCCGGAACGCGGTCGCGTAGTCGGGCTCGGCCATCGTCGCCCGCAATGGAATGAGGGCCGTACGCACTCCCCGCAACGCGTCCGCCCCCCGAGCTGGCGACACCCACGCCCGGACCTGGTCGTCGAACGCCAATAATCCCACCTGGTCGCCCGAGCCGGCCGCCACATCCGCCAACACCAACGCCGACGAGAGCGCATACTCGAATCGCGGCAGATCGCCGGCGAGCTGCGTCATGAGCCGGCCACAGTCGATCACGATGATCACCGTCTGCCCCTGCTCGACCGAGAACTCGCGCGTGATCAACGCCCGACGCCGCGCCGACGCCTTCCAATCGATGAACCGCGGATCGTCGCCCTGCACGTATTCGCGCAACCCGGCAAAGCTCGTCCCCTCGCCCCGCCGACGCAGGACCCGCACCCCCGCGTCGCGCAGCCGACGCTGCACCGCGAGCAGCCGGTAGTGTCGCACCGACGCGATCGATGGCGTCACCAGTACCCGATCGCTGGGCGCGTACCGAATCGTCCGCGCCATGAGTCCGAGCGGTCCCACGACCCGTAGCGCCACCGGACCCAACGGCCACTCCCCGCGATCGCGGCCACTGAGCGAGACCGATATCGTGACCGCGTCGCCCCGCCCCATCGCGAAGGGCTGCGGCCCCGGAGTCTCCCGCCGCACGGCGGCGGGGAGCGAGTCGTAGAGCGCCCCCTCGACCCGCAGGGGCCAGCGCGACGCCACTCGATACTCGCCCGACATGGTGTCCCGGACGCCAATCGTCGAGGGAAAGGCTCGTTCGACCGTCACCGCCGACCGACCCGGGATCCCCAACGCGTCGGCCAGCGCGGCGAGCGCCACCACCGCCATCGTCCCGAACGCGACGGCGACCGCGTACGGGAGACCAACCGCCGTCAGCCACCACACCGGCGCGGTCACCAGCACGACCGCGGCCAATCGACGCGTCGGCATGTACATCAAAGGATCACTTCGGCGCGTGGACGCGGGTCAGCACGCCCTGCAGCACGTCGTCGGCCGACCGGCCTTCGACTTCCAACTCCGGCGCCACGATCACTCGGTGGCGCAGCACGGCGGGCGCGTAGTCTTTCACGTCATCGGGCGTCACGAAATCGCGGCCCGCAAGGAGCGCCGCGCCTCGCGAGGCGCGGAAGAGTGCGACGATCGCGCGCGGTGAGCCGCCCAGCGTCAGGCCGGTGTCCTCGCGCGTCGCGCGGACGATGTCGGTCACGTATTCGCGCACTTCGGGCGCGACTTTGACCGCGTCCACCGCCGCGCGTATCGCGCGACAGCCCGCTTCGTCGAGCACCGCGGCGACCGGTACGCTGCCCGGCTGGTCGGCGTCGAAGCCCTCGGTGTACCGGGTCAACATCTCGAGCTCCGCGTCCTTCGTCGGGTACGCGACTTTGATCTTCACCAGGAAGCGGTCGAGCTGCGCTTCAGGCAACGGGTACGTGCCTTCGTATTCCACCGGGTTCTGGGTCGCGAAGACCGTGAACAATGGATCGAGTGGCCGCGCCACGCCGTCGGTCGTCACCTGCCGCTCCTGCATCGCTTCCAACAGCGCGGCCTGGGTCTTGGCCGGCGCGCGGTTGATCTCGTCGGCCAACAACAGGTCGGTGAAGATCGGGCCGGCGCGGAACTCGAAGTCCCTCGACACGTCGCGCAGCACGCTGACGCCCGTGATGTCGGCGGGCATGAGGTCGGGCGTGAACTGGATCCGCCCGAACCGCGCGCCCAGCGCACTGGCGAGCGTGCGCACGAGCAGGGTCTTGGCGGTCCCCGGGACGCCTTCCAACAGGACGTGCCCGCGGGCGAGAAACGCGACCACGGCCTCCTCGATCACCTGATCCTGTCCCACGACACGCGTCGCGACGGCCTCGCGGATACGGCGCAGCGCGTCGGCGATCTGCTCGCCGGTCAGTGGTGGTGTATCAGACACGGTACGGCCTCACGGCTTGGGGGAAGGGAAGACTTGATCGATGTGGTCCACTGCGTCGGCGACGGCCAGCAGGTCGGTCGGTGTCACCAGCGTATGCTCGGCCGACACGATGCGCGCGGCATCGGGCGCGATGGTCGGGTGACCGGCAACCACGGCGGCCAGGAATCGCTCGTCCGCGTCGCCAGGACCCGCCCCGGCGGACCGGGCCGACCACGCGCCGCGCCCATGCCGGCGGCGGAGTCCGGCCGCGAGCCGACGCGCGGCGAGACGCGTCGCGCCGATCCGCTCGTAGGCGCGCGCCAGCGCGTCCACGTGCTCCAGTGGCGACCGCCGCTCGATCCGCGGCACATCCCGGGGCGCGATCGGGCGTACACCCAGAGCGAGGATCAAGACCAGCCCCGCGAGCAATGCCTGGGCGATGCCTCGTCCCGCCGTCGAGTCGAACAGGAAATGCTGGACCGCCCACCAGGTGCTCGGCTGAGCGCCATACCCCTGATCGTATTCATCGAACACGAGCGGCGGTCGGCGGCCCTGCGAGACCCAGTCGAGCGCCGCGAGCACCCGGGGGCCGATGCCCCACCGGCAGACCCGCACGACGTCGTTGCGTAGCATATCGGGGTCCGAGAAGACGACGACCCGCCCGCGGCCCAACGAGTAGCCGAGCGCCGCGGGCGCTTGCGACCGTTGCAGGCCGCTGTCGGTGGGCGGGTCGAGGACGCTGTCTACCATCGCCGCGGGCTCGTGTGGGAGCCACGGACCATTGGACGTGGGCAGGTCGAGCGTGCCGAACACGCCTGGCGCCGCCGAGTGTGGGACCTGCGGGGCACTCGACGTGGGCAGGTCAACGGTGACGAATACCGTCATGTCGGTGGGCAGCGTGCGGTGCGCCACAACCCTGTAGAGGTGGACACCGCCCCGAAACCACTGGAGCATGTTGTCCACCGCGTCGGTCGGGCATCCCGCACGCACTGCCTTTGGGCTTGGACTGGCCGCGTAGCCAGAATCGGAACGGGCGATCTGGAGCGAGTCCTCGACCACACCCGTATCGGACAGCACATATATCAGGCCCGCGCCGTGCCGAACGGCCTCGAGCAGCGCGTGTGTCGCGGGCGGTGTCAGCGCCATGACGGGCGCGAGCACGGCGTACACGGCATCGGTGTCGAGAGGCTCGGTGATCGGCGACTCGCGGCGGTTCGTGCGCCATCCCAACCGTTTGGCCACTTCATAGAATCCGCCCGCCGCGGCCGGGCTGGTCGAGTACGTCGTGAGACGGGTTTCGGTGTCCACGGGACTGACTTCCGGAGTCCACAGCACGGCGAGCAGCAGTACCACCGCCATCACGGGGAGAATGACGCGCGGTCGGAGCACCGCCGCGAGCCGCGCAGACTGGGGCGCGGTCGGCGGCGGCCCAGAGGGAGTCAGCGGCGCGTCAGCCACGTGCAATCTCGGTGCTCATGCCGCCGAACGTACCATGTCCGTGGCGAGCGCGTGGAGCCGATCGTACCGCGCACGATCGCAGGTCCCCAGTCCGTACACGACGGTCTCGTACGATCGGGCGAAATCGCGATACGGCGGAGCCAGCGTCGAGGACCGGCGGCGCAGGTCGCGCCCGTAGTCGCCCACGGTCTTCGAGTGATGGAGCTGGATCTGCTCCCGCCGCGCGATGCTGTCGAGCAGCCCCCGGTAGAGCGCGTGCGCGGCGTCGGTGTATTGGCCCGCGTTGGCGAGACGGTCGGCGTCGCCCCACGGATCCTGCGGGCCGCCGCGACCGCCCAGGCCGCCGCCGCGGCGGAAGCCGACGCCGGCGGCCGTCCCGAGGATCGCGATGCGGATAATGACGGCGACGAGCATCGTCGCGAGCAGGATGTACACGACCACCCGGACGGGCCCCGAATGTCCGATCGCGGTGAGCAGCGAGTGGAGCCAGTCGGTGATCCCGTCCCACACGCGACCAATCAGCGTGGGGAGGATGGTCCGGTCGTACGTGCGCTGGCGGAAGACGGCGGCGATCGTGTCTCGCACCGAATCCCCGGCGAGCCCTTGTACGGGCCGATGCGCGAACATGACGAGAGCGCGGCGCGCCGGCCGGCTAGTACGCGGACTGCGGCACGCTCGATCCCTCGACGCGCTGCGCCAGGAGCTCGATGTCGAAGCCCTCCTTCCGGATCCGGGCGTCGTAGTACAGCAGTACCTGCACGGTGGGCACGAATGGATAGATGAGGATCGTCGCCACGGCGGAGAACAGCTGGATGGCGGTCTGATTTCCGAGCACCGCGAACAGGACGGCAGCGCCACCGATCACCACGAGATAGAGCACATAGATCATAACGAGCGACTTGAGCACGTGCCCTTTCAGGGCGCGGGACAGCTGCGCCGAACGCCGGAGGCCGGCGAATGGCCCCAGCCCTTCAAGAACGATGGTGGCCGGGACCGCGAAGAACATGGCCAGGAACACCGCCCACCCAACAAAAAACAGCCCGACGCCAACAATGATCAGTAAGTACTTGATCACGATCGCGACGATCGTGGCGGGAAGCCGGGGCGCCGCCCGACGGAACGCCGACACCACGTCCACCGGGCGCCCCAGGTACGCATCGGATGCGGCGACCGCCATCGTGGCGTCGATCAACGCGAACCACACGGCGGACACGGCGTAATAGGTCAGGGTCATGCTGGTCGAGAACTGCAGAATCTGGCCGCTGAGCGCCGCACGCGTGAGCGCGCGAAACACGGTCATCTGCAGGACGATGAACGGCACGTACACGATGGCGACCACGGTGATCATCGGCACGTAGTTGCGCCGCACGAGCTGGATCGCGCCATCAACGATCTCGGTCACGGATCGGGGCCGGTACGTGGCGATGGTCGTCATGGTGCCCTCGATCGTCCGTGATGCCCTGACAGGTGGAGCGCCCTCCCGGTCGGCGGTCGGCGGGGCGGAAAGATCGCCCGCCCCCGGTGAAAAGTCGAGCGCGTTGCGGCGCGCCACTCGCCGAGTCCCTGTACGACGGGTCCGCGAGCGGTTGACATGATCCGGTAGGGTCCTATTGTGATCTGTGACGATGATGAATGTGACATACGAGGGGACGGCAGCCGCGCAACGATCGACGCGCAGGACGACGGCGTGTCACGCGGTCCGCTGGGCAACGCCCCGTCGCGCATGACGGCACCAGCCGGCGTCGCCGAGGCGCGGAGCGCACAGTGGGCGGACCCCGACGTGGCCGCGATCGACGCCCTGATCGCGGATAGCCGGACCGTCGGGTGGCGGCCAGCGTTGGACGCCCTCGCCAGCCAGTATCCCTTCTTCGCGAAGCGGATGCGCGACATCGGGCTCGGCAACTGGCACGTGCTGCTGCTGCGACCGCGCGAGTCGGCCGTGCTGGACGTCGGGTGCGGATTCGGCTCGCTCGTCCTTGGGCTCAGCGAGTACTATAGTCGCGCCGTGGGTCTGGACGCATTGTCCTCGCGCGTCCGCTACGGCAACCTCCGCGCACGGCAGGACGGGCGCGCGAACGCGTTGTTCGTCGAGGGGACTGGACTGTCGCTGCCGTTCGCGTCCGGTGACTTCCGGCTCGTGACCATGAACGGCGTGTTGGAGTGGGCGGGACTGCACGGCGCAGGTCGGCCCGAGGACCTCCAGTGCGCGATGCTGCAGCAGGTGCGGCGCGTCTTGACGCACGACGGCGTATTCGCGATGGCGATCGAGAACCGGTTCGCGATGGAGACGTTGGCGGGCATGCCGGACACGCACACCGGCTTGCGGATGGTCCCGGCGCTGCCGCGACGCGTGGCGCAAATGATCGTACAGGCGCGGTCGCAACAGGACTTTCGCACCTACTTGTACCACGCGCGGGGATACGTGGATCTCGTCCGGCACTCGGGATTCGCGCAGGCGACGGTACTCGACCTGGTCTCGAGCTACAACGACTACGACTTCGTGGTGCGACTCGGGGACACGCCCTCGTACGATTTGCTGTGGCGTCGCGGCGCAGTGCGGACCTTCTACCAGCGGGCGGGCTCGGTGCGACGGGCTGTCGCGCGGGCATGGCCCGGCGCGCTCGGCGCGTTCGGTTACGCGTATCTCGTCATCGCGGGCAACGACACCACGACCATCCTCGACGAGGCGCATCCCTTCTGGACCACCGCGGCCCGGAACGGGATCGGTCCGGGGCGCACCCGCTTCGCGTGCAAGGGGACATCCGTCGGCACGATGGTCGTCGCGACGCACGACGGCACGCGCGTGGAGTCACTCATCGAGATCGGCGTCAACAACCGGGAATCGGACGCACTCGCGGCCAACTTGTCGAGCCACATCACGAGCAGCTTAGGGCTGGATCCGCAGATGCCGCGGCGCGCGGCCTGGCAGATGGGCGACGTCGATATCCGCGCCTACGGGCCCGCCTCAGCGAGCTAGCGCGGCTCTAGCGCGGCTCCTGGCCGAACCGCGCCTCGCAGAAATCCCACAGCCAGGCGCCGAACAGGTAGCCGACCACACCGCAGACACCGATCAGCCCCGCCAGGCTGCCCCACAGCGGCCGTACGGAGGCGGCGGTCCACGCGGCCGCCGGATCGGCCCCATGCACTCGGACCGCGTGGTAGAAGGCAGACACCGCGCCGACGGGCAGTCCCCACCCGACGACGCCGTAGCGCCAGATAAAGGCCGCGCGGCCCACGTCCCGCGTGCGGATCCAGCGCGCCTGCGCCCGTCGGGCGACGAATTCGGCGGTCGTGCCACCCGTCGTGGTCACCGGAGCACCGCCTTGGCGATCGTTTGCAACTGCATGTTGGACGTCCCTTCGTAGATCGTGCCGATTTTTGCGTCGCGATAGAACTTCTCGACCGGATAGTCGGTCGTGTAGCCGTACCCGCCGAACAACTCGACACATCGCGACGTCACGCGCTCGCAGACCTGCGATGCGAAGAGCTTGGCCATCGCGCCTTCACGCGCGATGTCGTGGCCCGCGTCCTTGAGCCGAGCCGCGTTGTACACCATGAGGCGCGCCGCTTCGAGCTCGGTCGCGGCCTGCGCCACCTGGAACTGGATCGCCTGGAAATCGGCGAGCGCTTTGCCGAATTGCTTGCGCTCCTTGATGTACGCCATCGCGGCGGCGAGCGCGCCATCGGCGACGCCGATCATCTGTGCGCCGATGCCGATCCGGCCTTCGTTGAGCGTCTCGATCGCGATCTTGTAGCCCTGGCCGGCCGGCCCGAGGACGTTCTCGACCGGCACCTCGCAGGCGTCGAGCATGAGCTCGACAGTGCTCGACGCCCGGATCCCCAGCTTGTCCTCCTTCTTGCCGACACGGAAGCCGGGGAAGCCTCGCTCGACGACGAACGCGGTGATGCCCTTATAGCCCACGGCGCGGTCGATGTTGGCGAAGACGACAAAGACATCGGCTTCCGCGCCATTGGTGATCCACATCTTCCGTCCGTTGAGGACGTAGTGATCGCCCGCGCGTGTCGCCGTCGTCTGAAGGCCAAAGGCATCTGAGCCCGAGCTCGGCTCGGAAAGGGCGTACGCGCCTACCGTCCCGCTCGTGAGTCGCGGGAGGTAGCGTGCCTTGATGTCGTCGCTGCCGTACCGGGCGATCGGGTAGTTGACGAGCGTGTTCTGCACGTCCACCATGATCGCCGCCGCGGCGTCCACGCGACTGATCGCCTCTACCGCCAGCGTCACCATGGTGAGCGATCCGCCGGCGCCCCCGAACTGCTCCGGAACCTCGATGCCCATGAGGCCCAACGAGAAGTACTGCGGGATGAGCTCCGGATCGATCCGGCCCGCCCGCTCCATCGCCCGGACCCGTGGCCGGACCTCGAGCTCGGCGAACTCCGACACCGCCGCGCGGAACATGACTTCCTCGTCCGTCAGCGTCGTCAGAGCCGGTCGGGGCGGGGAGGCGGTCTCGGTTGGCATGGGGGGAAAGGTAAGTGGGTGAACCCCCGCTAGAGAGCCGACGGGAGCGCGGCAAACGAGAGCTCCAGCCTGGGCGCACGGAGGGCCGGCTGCGGTGCGTCGCAACCGGCCCATATGGTGCGCGGCATGTGACCGATGGCCTTACCGGCTACTGGGGCTTATCTCACCCAGTCGGCTGACTGTACGCTGGCGTCGATGCGGTCTTCGAGTGCGACGAGTGCCGCGGGCGGGAAGGGAGAGCCGACCTCATGGGTCACGGTCTTGACCTTGTCACCGGTTCGGAGCGAGATGATGGCAGTTGACGTCTCAGTCAGCCCGGCGGGGTACTTGTCCGTAAGCGACGAATAGCCGGTCCGCTGAAATTCGGTGACCAGATCGACGAGGACGTCCTTCGACAGCGTGGCCCGCCAGCGCCCAGCCTTACTGACGTTCGCCTTGCCCTCGTAAATGACCTCGCCGTCGTCGTAGAACGAGAGCTTGTACTCGGCGCACTGGCTGTGACAGCTGGTCCGTTCGAGCGTGACGACCGGCGGGGTGGCGGGTTGGGCGACCGCGGCCGGCTGCGGATGGGGCCGATGCGCGGCCTGAGCCGAGGCCCGTTGAGGCGCGGCTGCGCTGATCACGATGCACGCCCCGACCAACATTCCGGCCGCGGCTGCCCTGCCTAGTGCGCGTGACGCCATGCTGAGCGCTCTCGAGCCCCCAAATCACGGGATATACCCAGCCTCCACCTGCCAGGTAGACGATGGGCCGGGGCGGAAATAACGGGTATGGGCAGCGGGCTAGCGGGCGCTGACCAGGGCCTTGGCGGGGCAGGCGGCGCCGCAGGCGCCTCGGGAGTGGGCGGGGTCCCAGCAGCAGTCCGCATCGTCGGGGAGGTCGCGGACCCGCGGGATCCCAGTCCGGGACAGGACCACATCGGCGAGGTGCTCGTGGACGCCGAAGGCTGCGACCACACGATAGGTCACACCCGGGAATCCGGCCGCGGCCTCGCCGACGAGACGCGGGATGTCGCTCGTCGAGTGACGGCCCGGCGAGAGCATGTACGGGAAGGCGATCACCTCGCCCGCGCCCGCCTCGACACACGCCGCAAAGCCCTGCGCGATCGACGGCTCGCTCAACTCCATGTGCGCATACCGCACGACCGCCGTCCCGCCCACCAAGTGCTGCACGAGATTGGCCATACACGCCATCATGTAATTGGCTTCTTCCCGGCGCGAGCCGTGGTCGATGAGGAGGATCGATTGCATAAAGGCCCGTGGTTGGCGGATCGTGGTCTGTGGTCAGGAAACTACATCTCGGGACGATATCGAGCCTACCACGTGCCTCGCGTGTGAGCCGTTAACCACTAACCCCTAACCACCGATGCTGTCCCCAAACACCTGCAGCGCCAGGTCAACCTTTCCGAATGGGGCTGAGACCTGGGCGCCTTGGACGTCGGCGCGCACTTGGTCCAGCATTTCGCGGGCGATGGCGATGCCCTCCGCGACGGCGTGCTCCTTGGATCGCTCGCTCGCGCGGCGCATGCGCTGGATCACGGCCTCGGGGACGGTCACACCGGGGACTTCGTTGGCCAGGAACTCCGCGTTGCGGACCGACACAAGCGGCCAGATGCCCGCGACGACGGGGATGTGGAGATGCTGCACGGTGCCCAGGAAGCGTGCGAGCTGCGCGACATCGAAGACCGGCTGGGTGATGGCGTACTCGGCGCCGGCTTCGACCTTCCATTCGAATCGGTGGAGCTCGTGCTCCGGGTCCACGGCCGCGGGATTGACGCCGACGCCGAGCACGAACTTGGTCGGCTCGCCGATCTCGTTGCCGCCCGGGTCGAGACCGTGATTGAGGCGGAACGCGAGATTGGTGAGTCCAATGGCATCGATGTCGAAGACCGCGGTCGCATCGGGATACGGGCCCATCTTGGGGGGGTCGCCGGTGATCAGCAGCAGATTGCGGAGCCCCATGGCTGAGGCGCCGAGTAAGTCGCTGAGCATCCCGAGGAGATTGCGGTCGCGACAGCAGTAGTGGGTGACCGCTTCGATCCCGACCTGCTGTTGGATGAGAATGCTGATCAGCACGGCGCTCATCCGACTCTGCGCCCGCGGCCCGTCGGGGACATTCACGGCATCCACGCCCGCCCGTCGGAGCGCGCCCACCTCGGTCAGTGTGCGCGTCGCGTCCACGCCCCGTGGCGGGACGATCTCGACCGACGTCACGAACTCCCCGGCCGCGAGCTTCGCGGCCCAGTGGGATCGCTCCGCGAACGGTGTCGCGGGTACGCCGACCGCGGTGTCGCTGTGCGCACTGCCGCCCTTCGGCGCGGCGCTGGTCGAGGTCCCCGGGCCGCTGGCACTCGAGGACCGTGCGAGGACGCGGGAGAGGCGGCCACCGCCGGCGGATTCCCGCAGGGTGGCATGCCCGGGGGTGCCCGCGCCACCGGCGTCGCCGGGCTCGCCCTCGTGTCCCGTCGGCTGGGCCGCGTCGGCGTCAACCGCGGCACCCGTCGATGCCGCGGCCGAGTCGTGGCGTCGCGGGTGTCGCGGTGCCAGCGACCGCACGGACTCCGCCAGCGCCCGGATATGCGCGGGCGTCGTCCCGCAGCACCCGCCGACGACCTTGGCGCCCGCCAGGATCAGGTGCCGTCCGTACGTCGCCATGTACTCAGGGCTGGCCATGTACATGCTGCGGCCGCCGACCTCCCGGGGCATGCCCGCGTTGGGCTGGGCGACGAGCTTCCGGCGCGTGACGGGCGTCATGCGCTCGATCGCGTCGAGGATCGTCTGCGGGCCGACCGAGCAGTTCAGCCCAATGACATCGGCGCCGAATCGGTCGAGGCTGCGCGCGATCTCGTCGGGTGGGACACCGTAGGGACTGAGGCCATCGACGCCGATCGTCATCTGCGCCACGACGGGCATCCCCGGGTCCACGTCGCGAGCCGCGAGCACCGCCTGCTCCATCTCGTCGAGGTCCGAGAACGTTTCGATGATGAAACAGTCCGCGCCGCCCTCGGCGAGCGCCGTCATCTGCTCGCGAAAGAGCGCGCGTGCCTCATCGCGACTGGTGGGGCCGTACGGTTCGATGCGTACGCCGAGGGGCCCTACCGCGCCCGCGACGAGCCGGTCTTCGCCGGCTGCGTCGCGCGCCAACTGCGCGGCGCGCCGATTGAGCTCGGCCACCTGCGACTCCAGCCCGTACTGCGCGAGCTTCGCACGGTTGGCGCCGAAGCTATTGGTCTCCAGCACCTCCGCGCCGGCCTGCACGTACTCGTCGTGGACGCCGCGGACGAGCGCGGGCGACCGGACATTGAGCTCGTCGTAGCATTGATTGATGAACACGCCCTTGGCGTAGAGCATCGTACCCATCGCGCCGTCGAACACCACGATGGCGCTCGGGTCCACGAGCCGCGCCAGCAGATCCGCGCGTGGCCGCGCGCCGCCGTTCGTCTCCGCGTCCACACGACTGCTCACGGGTGCGCTCACGCAGCGGCCCCCGTCGCGTCCGTCGGGCGCCCCACGATCGCCGGTGTGGCGCCGCCATCGACTCCAGTACCATCTCCGCGCACGGCGTAGTACTTCGCCTCAGGGTGGTGCACGATGATCGCGGCCGTAGACTGTTCGGGGAGCAACTGAAACGCGGACGTCAGCTGCATGCCGATCGCGTCGGCGGGCAGGATCCGGAACACGGTCGCGTGGTCGTCGAGATCGGGACAGGCGCCGTAGCCCCAGGAATAGCGTTTGCCTTGTCCGGCCGGGAGGCCCAGCTCGCAGCGAATGCGGCGATGCATCCATTCGGCGAGCGCCTCCGCGGTTTCCACGCCCAAGCCGTGCGTGTAGAACGCCTCCGTGTACTCGCCCGCGTGCTGCAGCGCGTCGAAACGCTGCGTCGCGGCGTCGCCCACGGTCACGATCTGCATGGCCACGACATCGACCTCACCGGAGTCCACCGACCGGAAATAGTCCGCGATGCACAGCCGATCGCGGCCGATCTGTCGGGGGAAGGTGAACCGCGCGGTCTCGCGCAGCGCGCCGCCATCGCTCTCGTAGGCGGCGGGATCGTAGACGATCAGGTCATTGCCGCGCGACTGCGCCGGGAAGAGGCCGTAGACCGCCTGTGGCGTCAGCCACCGCTCGCGCGCGGCTTGGGCAGTGAGCCGTTCGAGCGCGGGCTGGAACTCCTCGCGAACCGTGCGCTCGAACGCCGGCCCCGACCCCCGTCCGCCCCATTGCAGCCGGAACAGCTCATCGAGATCCAGCAGTGGGAAGATCTCCGACAGCGGGATGTCGCGGAGGACGCGGGTACCGTAGAACGGCACCGACGGGATCGGGCCGTCGGCTCGGACGGCGCTTCGCTCGGTGCCCGTCGAGCCGACCGCCACATCCTTGCCCACGTTGGTATGCAGAAACACATCGCGGCGCGCTTCGTCGAGCGTGCGCGCGACGGCTTGGCCGCGCCGGTCCGCGTCCATGAGCTCGTCCATCATGGCGAGCCCTTCGAACGCGTCCTTGCAGTAGTAGACCCCGGCCGAGTACGGACGCTCGCCATCGACGAAGAGCGTGCGGCGGCCGAAGCGGCGGTTGATGGCGGCACCGCCGATCAGGACGGGATACGCGAGGCCGCGGCGGTCGAGCTCCTGGACGCAGAGCGGCATCTGCTTCGAGGTGGACACGAGGAGGGCCGAGAGTCCGATGGCGTCGGCCTGGACCTCGTCGGCCTTGGCAATGATGGTGTTGACCGGGACCTGTTTCCCGAGGTCGTAGACCGTGTAGCCGTTGTTGCTGAGGATCGTATTGACCAGCGACTTGCCGATGTCGTGCACGTCGCCGTAGACAGTGGCGAGCACCACCTTGCCCTTGGTGTAGCCCTCCGCCTTCTCCAGGAACTGCTCGAGGTGTTTGACCGCGCGCTTCATCACTTCGGCGCTTTGGAGCACGAACGGGAGAATCAGCTCCCCGGCGCCGAATTTGTCCCCGACCTCCTTCATGGCGGGGAGCAGGACGTCGTTGAGCACGCGGACCGGCTGCTCGCGGACGCCGGCGGCATCGAGCTGGTCCTCGATCCCCTCTTTCTTGCGGTGGACGACCATCCAGTGGATACGCTCGTCGGCGGTCATTCCGGCGGTGGGATCGATGGCGGGACCTGCGGCCGCGCGTCGTCCCTCGTCGGTGGCGCCCGCGAAGTGCTCAATGAACTGCTGGAGCGCATCGGGCCGGCGGTTGAACACCAGGTCATCGGCGAGCGCGCGCTCGGCGGCGTCCACCTCGGCGTAGGGCCGGATGTGCGCCGGATTGACGATGGCCGCGTCCAGGCCAGCGGCCACGCAATGGTGGAGGAATACGGAATTGAGGACCGCGCGGGCATCCGGCGTCAGTCCGAAGCTGACGTTGGAGACGCCGAGGCTGGTGAGCACGCCGGGCAGCTCCCGCTTGATGAGGCGGATGCCTTCGATCGTCTCGGTGGCGGAATCGATCCACTCGGCTTCGCCGGTGGCCAGCGTGAACGTCAGCGCGTCGAAGAGCAAGTCCGAGGGCGCCAGGCCGAACTCGGTGGTCGCGATGTCGTGGATCCGGCGGGCGATCTCCAGCTTGCGCTCGCGCGTCTTGGCCATGCCCTGCTCATCGATCGTGAGCGCGACGACGGCCGCGCCGTGTTGTCGGACGAGCGGGAGCACGGCGTCGATGCGCTGGCGGCCGTTCTCCATGTTGATGGAGTTGACGATGCCGCGTCCCGGCAGGTGGGCGAGCGCGGCGGCGAGCACCGCGGGTTCGGTGGAGTCGATCATGATCGGCGCCTCGACACTCATCGAGAGCAGCTTCACCACCCGCGACATCTGCTCCGCCTCGTCGGCCCGCTCTGTGAGCGCGACGCAGACGTCCAGCACATGGGCGCCACTCTCCGCCTGATCGCGCGCGATCCGCACGATCCCGTCATAGTCGTCGGCGAGCAGCATGCGTTTGACGGCACGCGAGCCCTGGGAGTTGACGCGCTCGCCGACCAAGAGCGGCGGCGGATCCTGGTGCAGCGTGATGGCGCGCATCGCGCTCGAGACGCGTGGGACCGCGGGGCCATGCCGTGACGTGCCAGCCCCGGTCGCCCGGTTCGCCAACGGCCGGACGGCTTCGACGACCGCCTGCATGTGCTCGGGAGTGGTGCCGCAGCATCCGCCGACGATGCGCACGCCGAAATCTCTGACGAACTCGGACAACGCGGCGGCCAGCGGCGCGGGCTCGAGCGGGTAGATAGCGTCCCCGGTGCCGGTATTGAGGGGCAGGCCGGCGTTCGGGATGACGGAGATGGGTAGTCTCGCGTGCTCGGTCAGGTAGCGGACGGGTTCCCGCATGTGTTCCGGGCCCGTCGAGCAGTTGAGACCGATGACATCGACGTGCAGCGCCTCGAGCGTGGTGAGCGCGCTCGCGACATCGGTACCGAGGAGCATGCGTCCACTGGTGTCGAGCGTGATCTGCGTCTGGATCGGCACACGGCGACCGATTTCCGCGAAGAGCCGCTCGAAGCCGACGACCGCGGCCTTCACCTCGAGGATGTCCTGCGCCGTCTCGACGAGCAGCACATCGACCCCGCCTTCGACGAGCGCTTTGGCCTGGGCATAGTAGTTCTCGACCAGGTCCTCGAACGTGATGGCTCCCAGCACCGGATCGTCGCTCGACGGCAGCATGCCGGTCGGGCCGATCGAGCCGGCGACGAATCGTGGGTGCTCCGGGGTCGCGTACGCGTCACACGCGGCGCGGGCCAATCGCGCGGCGGCCACATTGAGGTCGTGCGTGTGCTCGCCGATGCCCCATTCGGCGAGGCGGCGCGGCGTAGACTGGAAGGTGCACGTCTCGACGACATCGCAGCCCACGGCGAGAAACGATTCGTGGATACTGCGAATGACATCCGGCCGCTTGAGCACGAGATAGTCGTTGCAGCCCTCGAGCGACGGGCCGCCGAAATCCGCGGCGGTGAGCCGGTGGCGCTGGATGTTGGTGCCCATCGCCCCATCGTAGATGAGGACCCGTTGGGCGATCGCGTCGAGGTACGGCGACGCGTGCGTGAGAGCAGCAGGACGGGGTGATGCGGGTGCGGCGGCTGTGTCGTTGTCGGTCATCGGTGAGGGAGTCCCCCTCGGAAAACGAAAATGCCCGGACGTTGATCGCCGCCGGGCTGGGCGGTTTTAGCGGAATGTTTTACGTGGCCGCAAGTTGCCGTAAATCGCCACGGGTTCAATTGTCTCCGTCAAACGTAACGGGCTGCCGCCGAAGTCGGTAGTCGGATCGCCGCGGGGCGGTATCCAGAGACGCGGGAGCCGCGTCGCCGGTCACCATCCCTCGGCTGGCGGCGGGCGGGACGATGCGCACCGGCGTGTGGCGTCAGGGCGCTCGCGGCTCCGGCTGCGGCGGGAGGTAGTCGCGGCCGCGAGCGCGGGCTCGCTCGGCGACCGTGCGTACGAGCGCGACGAGCCGGTTCCGTTCGAGCGGTAGCGTGAGATCGGCGAGCGTGATGCGCATCAGCGCAGGCGGCAATGGGAGTGCGGCATCGTCCGGCCCGTGATAGAGGACCACGGTCCCACCGCGTGCCATCGTGAGGTTTGGCATACCGGCGCCGCTGCCCGCCGCTTCGAACGCGAGCGCGCGCTCGACGACCGCGATGAGCGGTGGGTCGGACGCGGCTACCAGCTCGCTGTCGTGCAGCGACTCGGCCAAGCGCACGCGCTCACCCGCCGCGACCAACGTTTGGGCGAGCCCTTCGAGCACTGTCAGATCGGTACCGACGAACAGAATTAATGCCATGAGGTCCTCCTGCATGCGGTCGCGTGCACCGGGCGGGCCAGCCCGCCCCGGCGACAGCGCAGCAGTGATACTCTGCTACGATCCTCTCATGAGCAAGCTCAACGCCTGCATCACGAACCATTCGAGCAAGCTCAGCCCAAACCAGGCGACGATTGGCGACACGTCGAACATCCCCAGTGGTGGGATGACGCGACGGAGGGGGCGGAGCAACCATTCGGTCAGCGCATAGCTCCACCGGACCCAGGGCGAATAGCCGCCGATCCCGAGCCACGACGAGAGCACGCGGACGAGGAGTGCGAGCTGCAGCACGAGAAACGTCCAATGCACGACCAGGCGCACGAGCGGGAATGCGCCGCCCGAGGTGGCGGCGGTCAAGTCGAACACCATCCCGCGCACGTAGTCGAGCGCGGCGAGCAACAGGATGCCACCGACCACGACGATGACCAGCGTCCACCAGGGGGCGCTGGCGGGGTTGCCGCCGGCGCGGACGACGCGCCGCTCGACGGGCGCCATGAGCGGATCCACCGTGCCACGGAAGAATCGGGCGATGGGATTGAACGGGTTGATGCGACGGCTGCGCACCAGCGCATCGACGCCAAAGACCACGGCGGACGCAGCGGCAAGCCCGAGCACCGCTTGGCGCGCCACGCCCTCGACCACATCGAACACCGTCAGGATGTTGCTCATGGATACAGGTCCACCATCGGGTCCAGACACCGGGCGCCCGTCCATGCGGGCGCGGCTCGGACGACGCCGGCGGCCCCCGGCTGGCCGCAGGGACTCGTGTCGCCCACGGGATGATAATGAGCGCCGCGCACCTGGGCGCGCCTCGATAGCCGGTCCAAAATGAGACGCCGAGCGACTCCCACGCGTTATACAGGAGTGGAGTTGGGCCGTGAGTGGCGCCCGTCAGGGCGCCGCCATCGACCAGCGAGACCCAAGACCCTCACGGGGGTCGTGGCAATCCCGATGGTCTTCTGTTGCGCCAATGCTACATCGCAGATCTATCCCATGCGGTGTCCGCGTACCTCGGCCACGGCTAGGGGCACTGAATTGCCAGATGAGCGGTTAGGTCGTCCGGGCATTCGGCGTGCTGGTTTACCGAATGCTCGCTGGCATCGTCGCCGCGGAGTGGGGGGTGGGGCGGCGGCCGCGCACCCCGCTAGTGGTGAGGTACCTCGCGATCTCCCTCAGGGTGGAGTTTTGCCGGCACGAATGAGAGTTCCCGAGAGCAGCCCGATTCGACATTTCTTCACCGTTGACGTGGAAGAGTACTTCCAGGTCAGCGCCTTCGACGGCGTGCTCTCTCGCGAGGCGTGGTCGAGCATGCCGAGCCGTGTGGAGCGGAGCGTAGACCACGTACTGGGGCTCCTGTCGAGACGCCAGGTGAAGGGCACGTTCTTCACGCTGGGATGGGTCGCCAAGCGCCATCCGCACGTCGCCCGTTGCATCGTGGCGGCGGGACATGAGATCGCCTCGCATGGTTGGTGGCACCAGAAAGTCACGACCCTGAGCCCGTCGAAGTTCCGCGAAGACGTGCGCCTCGCCAAAGACGTGCTCGAAGACATCACCGGGCAGCGAGTACTGGGCTATCGTGCACCCAGCTTCTCCATCGTGCCGGGAGGGGAGTGGGCGTTCGACGTGCTCATCGAAGAGGGCTACGTCTACGACTCCAGCTTGTTCCCGGTGCGCCGAACGGGATACGGCTATCCCGCCGCGATCCCCATTGCCCACGTGATCGACCGACCGAGCGGCCGACTGTACGAGTTTCCATTGGCGACGACGGTCTGGAACGGGGTCCGGATCCCGGCGGCAGGCGGGGGCTACCTCCGGCACTTCCCGTACAACGTCGTGCAGCGGGCGTTCCGAGAGCACGACGCGGCGCAACTCCCCGCGGTGTTCTACATTCACCCGTGGGAACTAGATCCGGAGCAGCCCCGACTCGCCGTGCCGCTGCTGACCCGGATGCGGCATTACCGGGGGTTGCGAGGCACGACCGAGCGCGTGGAGCGCCTGCTATCAGAATTCCACTTCACGTCGATCTCCCGAGGACTCGGGCCGGTCGCGTCGAATCAGTCGGACGAGGACGTCGATTCCGCGATCGCGCGGTGATCGCGCAGGCGACGTCTCAGGCGGTGCTGAGGGCGGTCTTCAGGGCGACGTGTGCCGCCGACCGCGCCGCGGCGTGCGCGCCGATGTGTCCCGCGACGCGGGGCGACGTGACGTGAGTGCCGCCCCACACGCCGACGGGCTCCGCGAGACACAGGGCCGGCCGGGCGTCGCACCAGTAGACGACGCGTACCGGGTGGAGTCGTACTCGGGAACAGCAGCCGAGTGGGATGCGTTCGTGGCCGGCGTACCAGCCGCGACGCATTGCCATCGCTATGGGTGGCGCGGCGTGATGGAGCGCGTCTTCGGGCACGACTGCGTGTACCTGGCCGCTCGGACGGGCGATGGCGCCCTGGACGGCGTGCTGCCGCTGGTCCGCGTCAAGAGCCCGTTGTTCGGTCATTTCCTGGTGTCGATGCCCTTTCTCAACTACGGGGGGCCGGTCGGCAGCGATCGCGCCATCGGGGCGCTGGTCGCGGCGGCAGGCGACCGGGCGCGCCGCGACGGCGTGTCGTTGCTCGAGCTGCGCAATCGTGGACCGTGGCCGCTGCCACCGATCGATGGCTGGACGACATCGACTCGCAAGATCACCGTCGTGTCGGCGTTCCCACCGGGGGGCGAGCCGGCCCTGTGGAAGTCACTCGACGGGAAGTTGCGCAGCCAGGTGCGCCGCCCGCAGAAGGAAGGCGTGACCGTCCGCTTCGGCATCGACGAGGTGGCGCCATTCTTCGGTGTGTTCGCCCACCACATGCGAGATCTCGGGACACCGACGCAACCGCGTCGCCTCTTCGACGCGATCGCCTCCGCGTTCCCGGATGACGTCTGGTTCGGATGCGCGTACTTCGGTGGTCAGCCGGTCGCGGGTGGATGCGGGTTCCGGTGGCGCTCGGAGTTCGAGATGACGTGGGCCTCGTCGCTCGTGGCGCACAAGCGGTTGGCGCCCAACATGCTCCTGTACTGGGAATTCATGCGGCGGGCGGCGACGGAGGGGCTGACACACTTCAACTTTGGCCGCTGCACGCCGGAGAGCGGGACACACCGGTTCAAACGGCAGTGGGGCGCGCAAGACGAGCAACTGTGGTGGTACCAACTGACGCCGCGCTCAGAGCACGGCCCACCCGCCAAGACCCCGTCGCCAGACGACGCGGCGTACGCGTGGGGGCCGCGCGTGTGGAAGCGTTTGCCGCTCACACTGGCGACAGCGCTCGGGCCGCGCGTCGTGAAGTACATCCCGTGACGTCAGCGGCGGCCGGGTGATGGCGCTTCGCCGCCAGCCGCCAGTGGTGTCGCATGTCTCCCCGTCGGCGGTGTTGGCCGCCGCGCGGGTCGCCGCCCGACGCTACGCGGGGCGCGTGGACCGGGGCGACGAGGTCGTGCGCTCGGCCCTCAGCACCCGGTACGACGCCCGGGCCGTCGCGCTCACGGACAGCGGGACCGCGGCGCTGGTCATCGCGCTCCGCCTCGCGCTACCGCCGCGAGGCACAGTGGCGTTACCCGCGTATGGGTGCGTGGACCTGATCGCGGCGGCCGTGCGGGCGAGAGTGCGGGTGCGCCTCTACGACGTGGACCCCGTCACGCTCAGCCCCGATCTTGACTCCGTGCGGCGCGCACTTGCGCGCGGGGCGGACGCCGTCGTCGTCGCGCACTTCTACGGGTATCCGGCCGACGTGCCGGGCGTACGCAGACTGGCCGATGCCGCGGGCGCGCGCGTGATCGAAGACGCGGCCCAGCACGCGGGCGGCCGGCTCGCGGGGACGCGACTCGGCGCGTTTGGACCGCTGACGGTGATGAGCTTCGGGCGCGGCAAGGGGACCAGCGGCGGCCGCGGCGGCGCGCTGTTGGCGACCGCAGACGCGGGTGCCACGATGATCAGCGCGGTCGAAGCATGGGGGCGCGCGATGCCGGCACCGGCGGCCGGGTGGGGCGATGTGGCGATCGCGACCGCGCAGTGGGTATTTGGCCGGCCGGCCGCGTACGGCATCGCGGCCTCGATGCCCGGATTGCACCTCGGGGAGACCATCTACCATCCGGCGGGCGAACCGGCGCCTCTCTCTCGTGCCGCGGCGGCGCTCGTGCGTCGCGGATTGCCATTGGCCGACGCCGAGCGTGTGGCGCGCGCGAGCCAGGCGGAATCGCTGATCGCGCAGCTGAGTCGCGTGCCATCCTTTCACCTCGTGCGGTCGATCGCGGGGGGTACACCCGGCTACCTCCGGCTCGCGGCGCTGGACGAAGCGGGGCGTCGCGCCGCGCCGCTGCTCGGCGTCGTGCGAAGCTATCCGAGGCCTCTCAGTGAAGAGCCCGAGCTGGCGCCGATCGCGCATCGGAACGAGCCAGATGCACCCGGGGCGCGGGACATTTGCCGGAAGCTGTTCACGCTGCCCGTGCACGAGTACGTGGGCCCGAGCGACCATCGGCGGATCATCGAGTGGGCGTGCTCGGGTGCAATGGGCTAGGAAGGCCGCAGTGGGCGCGCCGTCCAATAGGTCTACACGTGCGCGATCGCACACACGGCGTGGTGACTCTGACCGCAGTCGGCGCGGAAATGGGAACCTTCGGGTGATACGATCGTCTGTTGGGGAGCAGGACCGATCGGACATACTGACTGCCTACCAGTATGACTGACCGAAAATTGGGGACTAGCGCCGTAGAGCCTGCTGGCCTACGTTGCCAAGCGTCGGGGTCGGACGATAAAGCGTCGTCTGGACTTCTGCGGTGAAATGCCGCCTCGACACGCATGACCGGATCGGCTCGCTATTCGGGTGAGCTGACGCTTTTACCTACCGGCGAGATCGTCGCCCTGCATAGGGCTGCGACAAAGGCAAACCCGGTGAAAGCCGGCGACGCAAAGCTACGAGGCTACCGTCCGTGCGCTGCACCTGCGCGGGTCATGCCAGTCGGGCCGCCGAACAGACGCAGGGGGTCACATGCGCGCGGCGATCACGCGCCCTACGCTGGCGTTTGCACTTACGCTAGCGGGAATTTTGGGCGCCTTCAGTACGTACGGGTGCTTCGGCGGCGCAGCACTCACAGATCCGACCAACGTCAATCCCGGAACCGGGTTTCGGCCGCCGCAATCGCAAGTTGCGAACGTCACCCTCTCGCCATCGTCGATCAGCGGTAAACCGGGCGACTCCACACAGATCACGGCGACGATGAAAGACTCGTCAGGTGCCGTGGTGACGGATTCCGCCGTCGCGTGGTCCACCACTGATTCATCCGTCGCGACAGTCTCGGCCAACGGCCGCGTCAGACTGTGGCACAGAGGCAGATCGTGGATCGGCTTCCGAGTCGGCGGTCTGACCGATTCCGTCCCGACCACCGTCGTTTCGCAGTCGCTGGCGACCATTCAACTGTCGCCGACCGCGATCCGCGGAGTGCCCGGGAGCTCGACGCAGATCACCGCGGTGCTCAAGGACTCCACGGGTGCACTGATGACCACGCCCCCCACGCTGACCTGGTCCTCCTCCAATACATCGATCGCCACGGTGTCGTCGTCCGGTATGGTGTCGCTGACCAAGCAAGGGTCGGCCACGATCACCGCGTCGGCTAGTGGCGTGACATCGACTGTCAACGCGACGGTCACCGCGCCGCCACCAGGTCCGGTGGCATCGATCGCGCTCTCTCCGTCCGCAATCACCGGCCTCCCAGGGAAGAGCGCGCAGGTCACGGCCGCACTGCGTGACGCGAACGGCAACCCGGTCACCGGAGTCACGGTGACGTGGTCGTCGTCCAGCACGGCGGTCGCGACGGTCTCCTCGAGCGGACTGGTGACCCTGGTCAAGCAGGGCACGGCGACCATCACCGCGTCGGCCAGCGGTGTGACAGCGACCATCGGCGCCACGGTCAATGCAGCGCCCGTCGCATCGATCGGGCTCTCGCCCACGTCGATCACCGGCGTCGCGGGCACCACCACGCAGGTCACCGCGGTCCCCAAAGACGCCTCGGGCAACACGGTCACCGGGCAGACGGTGTCGTGGACATCGTCCAACGCGTCCGCGGCCAACGTCAGCTCCAGCGGGCTGGTGACGTTGATCAAGCAGGGGACGGCGACGATCACGGCCTCCGACGGGGGCATTTCCGCGACCGTCGGTGTGACGGTCAACGCGCCGACGGTCGCCGCGATCATGCTGGCACCGGCCACGATCACTGGCGTGCCCGGGAACGCGATGCAACTGACGGCCACGGCCCAGGACGCGTCCGGCAATGCGATTTCGGGTGCCACGATGACGTGGTCGTCATCGACGACGGCCACGGCGACGGTTTCGTCGTCCGGAATGGTGACGTTGGTCAAGGAGGGGACGGCGACCATCACCGCTGCATCAGGCGCGGTGAAGGCGACCGCCGGAGTGACGGTCAACGCGCCGACGGTCGCCGCGATCATGCTGGCACCGGCCACGATCACTGGCGTGCCCGGGGACGCGATGCAACTGACGGCCACGGCCCAGGACGGGTCCGGCAATGCGATTTCGGGTGCCACGATGACGTGGTCGTCATCGACGACGGCCACGGCGACGGTTTCGTCGTCCGGAATGGTGACGTTGGTCAAGCAGGGGACGGCGACCATCACCGCTGCATCAGGCACCGTGAAGGCGACCGCCGGAGTGACGGTCAACGCGCCGGCGGCGCCCACCGTGGCGTCGGTCAGCGTCTCGCCGACCACTGCCAGCCTCACCACTGGGCAGTCGGTGCAGTTGAAGGCGACCGCAGACGACGCGTCGGGGAACGTTATGAGCGGCGCGGCAGTAACTTGGTCGTCATCGAGCACGGGGGAAGCGACGGTGTCGGCGACGGGGCTGGTGCAGGCGTTGACGGCTGGGACAGTGATCATCACCGCGACCAGCGGCGGCCACGTGGCCACGGCCAACGTCAAAGTGACGGCCGCGACTACGCCCCCGGCGAGCGGCGGGGGTGGTGCCAACGAGCCGGCCGGAATGCAGCAGCAGCTTAACACGGGCGGTATCACCTCGTTGTCCGACTCGCATTTCACGGTCACGGCCGGCGGCGGCTTGTCGGTCGTACCTGGTGGGACGGGCTGGCGGATCACGTACACGCCAAGCCTCGAGGGCGGCAACGCGCCGGTGGTGTTCAGCACCGTCGACTTCGCGAACCCGGGAACCGGCTGGTTGTATCAGCGGTTCAAGATCCGGTTCTCGACGAACTTCACGGCGTCGTCGAACAGCGGGCTCAAGCTCAACGAGCCCCGCACGAACTACCCGGGCGGCGGGGACGATGCCACCGAGAACCACGTGATGTCCGTCTCGGCGTGGGACGTCAGTCCAACGCGGCTGTCGCTGGCCCTGGATCTTCAGGGTCCGAACGGACACTTCGCGGACGTCAATCCACAGCCGGCGTCCAATCCAGCGGCGGTGCTCTCGACGGGCGATAACGCATGGCACACGGTCGAGATCGTTTTCGGTCCGGAGTCGACTCCGGGCGCCGGTAACGGCGTGTACCAGTCCTGGGTGGACGGTACGCAGGTCGCGAACTACAGCAACATCGTGTGGCTGGCCGCTGGCCAGACGGCGGGGTGGCCGCGGATCGCGTTCGTGCCGACGTACGGCGGGGGGACGGCGAGTCCGCCGGCGACGATGTACTGGGATATGGACCAACTGTACGTGAGTACGAAGTGAACACGCAGTGAGTACGAAGAAGCTCTGATCGGTCGCGCGCCCGCCGTCGATGCTGACGGCGGGCGTGGCGATCGGGGGGTGATCCGGCTTCGATGCCCCCGCGATGCCGAGTGATAAAGCCCCCTTGTGGCGCGGCATCGCGTGCGTTGAGGGCGCGTGATGGGAGTCGGCCGATGGGAGGCCTCGGACGGGACCCAAAATTTGGCCATTGAGATTTGGAAATGGGTCTTGCGCAAGTCATTCGACGCGGCCTATAGTTCCGCGCACAATCGAAGTCGCGCCGACGAGCTGCCCGATGGGCGGCACGCGCGGCCCGGGCAAACCCGCTGAAAGGCGGTGACGCAAAGCTCTGGGGGCTACAGTTCGCGTTGATTTTTCGCGCGAGCCACGCCAGTCCGGCTACCCCACATTTTTGTTGTTGAGGGTACAGCCATGCGCTTTGCGCACGACTGCGGCTGCGCTTTTGCGCAGGCCCGCCGGTCAAACCGCGCACGCCCGGGACTGGTACGGACCGCCGCTGCGGCGGTGGTCGTCGGTACCATACTCGCCGCTTGCAATAGTCCGTCCACCGAACCCACCGCGCCTGCCGACGCGGCCCAATCATCGGCAGTCGTGGCCGCTCAGGCAGCGGCCGTCGTGTATCCGATCGTCACGATCCAGCCGGTCGTGAAGACGCTCGCTGTCGGCGGCAAAGCGACGGTGTCCGCCAAGCTGTCGAACGCATCGACGTCGTGGTCGGCGCATCTCACGACGTGGAAGAGCTCCGATCCCACCGTGATATCGGTCACAACGACCGGTTGGGGTGGGGCTGACCAGGGCAATCTGGTCGGAGTCAAGGATGGCAAGGCAACCATCACCGGCACCACGGAGAGTGGCACGGTGGGTAGCATGGTGGTCACCGTCGGGACAGGCGGCGCCACCACGACCACCCCGGCTCCGATCGCGCCGATCTCCGCCGGCACGCTGCACGAACCCGCCGGCATGTCAACGCAGATCAATGCCGGTGCGATGACGTCGCTATCCAGTCCGAGCTTCGCCGTGACGATGGCGAGCGGACTCTCGCTCACGCCCGGCGGTGGCTGGCGCGTGACCTACACGCCGAGCCTCGAGGGTGGAAACGCGCCGGTGGTATTCAGCACGGCCGACTTCGCGAGCGCGGGGAGCGGGTGGTTGTATCAGCGCTTCCAGATCCGCTTCTCGACGAACTTCACCGCGTCCTCGAACAGCGGGGTCAAGATCAACGAGCCGCGCACGAATTATCCGGGTGGCGGGGACAACGCGACGGAGAACCACGTGATGTATGTGTCGGCGTGGGATGTCAGCCCGTCGCGGCTCTCACTGTGCTTGGCTCTTCAGGGTCCGAACGGCCACTTCGCGGACGTCAACCCGCAGCCGTCGTCCAACACCAAGGCCGTGCTCTCGACCGGCGATGGCGCGTGGCACACGGTGGAGATCCTGTTTGGTCCGGAGTCGAGTGCCGGGGCAGGCAACGGACTGTATCAGGCCTGGGTGGATGGCACCGAAGTCGCTAACTACAACAACATCCAATGGCTGGCGGCTGGACAGAAGGCCGGATGGCCGCGCGTCACGTTTGTGCCGACGTACGGCGGCGGACCGGCGCATCCGCCCTCGACGATGTACTTCGATGTCAACCAGTTGTTCGTAAGCACGAAGTAACGACCGCGGGACCGCGGCGAGGGGACAGCCTGTCCCCTCGCCGTGGGCCGCCGCGCGTAGTCAGCACAGCTTCAGGGAATGTCTTTCGGCGCGTCGGCGGGTGGCGCGGTCTCCGGCGACGGCATGTCCGGCCGGTGGCGGTCGGTGCGGACCCACGGCTTGTTCCCGAGGCGTGCGAGCGCACCCACTTGGATCCCCAATCTCCAGACCACGTACAGTGGGAGAAACGCGAACGCGGCGGCCGCCTGGCCAGGCGACGGATCGCGAGCCAGCGCGATGCTCGCGTAGGTGATCGGCCGGACGAGCGACGTCAGGAGGGCGATGGCGATCGGCGCGCCGAATGGCACGCGCCCCGCGACCGCGACCGCCACCAGAGCGAGCGCGACACCGAGGTGGGCCGCCGGGCCCAGCGCGGTCAACTCCGCGAGGCAGTCGAGCTTCTCGCGTAGACCGATCCGCGGACTCTTGAGGATGGCTGGTCCATAGTCGGCAAGCACGGAGAGCCGTCCGGCAGTCCATCGTTTACGCTGGCTCGCGCTCTGGCGGAGCGAGCGCGCTTCCTGGGCTGCGAGGTGCGCATCACTGGCGCCGACGCAGGGGATGCCGGCGGCCGTCATGCTGGCGTACACTTCCCACGTCTCGGACAGTGAAAACGCCGACCATCCGCGTTCGCCAAGTATCGTCGTGCCGATACACATCCCGTCGCCCAGCGGAACGTTCAAGCCGGCGCGAACCTTGATCGCGTTGATCACGTCGAAGCGGACCGCGGACCAGACGCGGGCCATGCGCGTCACCGCGCTCTCCCCGGGGTTACTGACGTCGATGTAGCCTTGCACGATTTTGGCGCCCAGCGGCGCCCGGCGGCCGAGCGCGTGCAGAAATCCTGGATCCACGATCGAATCCGCGTCGAGGATGACGACCGCGTCGTAGCGGGGGAGTTTGATGCGTTGGAGCGCCCAAGCGATCGCCCACGGCTTTCCGCGTTGCGTCTCGTCAGTCCGTTCCAGGCACGGCACGCCGCGGGCGCGGACGCGCTCCGCCGTGGCGTCCGTGCAATTGTCGGCCACCACCAGCAGCTCGCACCGATCGGACGGATATCGCAACGCGGCGAGCGATGCGAGGCATCCCTCGATCAGGATCTCCTCATCGTGAGCTGGGATGAGGATGAGGAACCGCGGGAACTCCGCTGGTTCGGCGGGCAGTGGCACGTGTCGTCGTGCCGCCATCACGCCGAGACTCAGGACGTCGGAGAGCGTGGGGAGCAGGAAGACGAGCGCGATAGCGGCGAGAAGGGCGGAGAGGAGGATCATCAGCGAGGCGGCCGCGACTAGAACTGGAAGTACAGAAACGGTGACGGGCCCGACCCGGCGATCAGGGCAAGGCACGCGCCGAACGCTGCGGCGAGCGCGACGGCATGGCGTGGGCGCGGCCGCCATTCGGCGTCGATGTCGAAGGCGTTGGGGCCGAACATGCTCAAATACGCGGCGATCGGAAGAAACACGGCGAAGGCGGCGAGCGGCACCGTCTCCGTGCCCGCGGTGGGGATGAACATGTGCGCGAGCAGCGTCGCCGCCATGCCGAAATCGGTGGCCCGGAAGAGGGCCCAGCCCACGACCACGAAGACGAACATGCTCGCGCGGCGCAGCCACACGGGTGCCGCGTCCCACGTGGTGGCGAATCGGCGGTGGCAGGCGAGGAGCACACCATGGTAGCCTCCCCACACGACGAACGTCCAGTTCGCGCCGTGCCAGAGGCCGCCGATCAGCATCGTGAGCATGAGATTGCGATACGTCGCCAGCTCGCTGCCGCGATTGCCGCCGAAGGGGATGTACAGATAATCCCGGAGGCAGGTGGACAGCGAGATGTGCCATCGGCGCCAGAAGTCCGACGGGTCGAGCGCCTTGTACGGGGAGTTGAAATTCTGTGGGATGCGGAGCCCGAAAAGAAAGCCGAGTCCCACGGCCATCGTGCTGTAACCCGAGAAATCGAAGTACAGTTGGAAGGTATAGCCCAGGACGGCGGCCCAGGTCCCGACCGTGGACAGATGCACGTAGTGGGCGAGCGCGGGGTCCACGAGGGCGGCGATGTTGTCGGCGATCACGACCTTTTCGACCAGGCCGATCACGAAGAACCGCAGGCCACGGGTCAGCCACCGGTGGCGGTCGGCGTTGCCGATCGCCTCGAGGTCCGCCTCGATCTGCCGGAAGCGGACGATCGGACCCGCGATCAATTGCGAAAAGAGTGACACGTACGCCGCGAACTCCCACAGATTCCGGGTGGGCTTGATGACCCGACGGTAAGAGTCCACGATGTAACTGATCGTGTGGAACGTATAGAACGAGATGCCGATCGGCAGTATGATGTCGAAGTGGGGGATGGCGAGTGGGTGGTGAATCGCTTGCGCGAGATCCGCGACCGACCGGAGCCCGAAGTTCGCGTACTTGAAGAATCCAAGGAGTGCGAGATCGGTGACGATCGGGACCACGAGACACACCCGCCGGCGTCGCTCGTCTGTATAGCGCAGAAACCCGAGACCCGCGCAATAGCTCACGAGCGTGGAGAACGCCATCAGCAGACAGAAGCGCGGGTTCCAGTAGCCGTAGAACACGTACCCGGTGATGGCGAGCCACACATAGCGCGCGCGGGCCGTGGGCAGCAGCCAGAACACCACGTACGTGATGGGAAGGAACGCGCCGAGGAAAATGAAACTGTTAAACAACATCGCGATGAAAGCTGTCCGGCATCGATGGGATCGGGTGCCTCGAAATGTGGTACCTGTGCGGCGTGGGGCAACGCGCCCGATGGGGCCCGTGACTTGACGATCCGGGGCTCGCTCGGGATTCGAGGGTACCCCTCGGGCTGTGACGCGTGAGCGCTCGGGCCGTGGTGAAGGCGACCGTCGAGCGGGTGCTCGTGGGGGCAGGGGTGCCATCGTGGTCGGCGCGCATGCACCGGCAGGACGTCTGCATCCTGGCGTATCACAACGTGGTCCCTGACGATCTTGGGCCTGTGGGCGACGTCTCATTGCATCTGCCGCGCCGCGACTTTCGCGATCAGCTCGACGATGTGGGCCGACGATTCGACATTGTGCCGCTGACGGAGCTGTACGCGGCGCCCGCGCGGCGAGCACGGCCGCGGGTGGCGATCACGTTCGATGATGCATATCAGGGAGCGCTCGCGATCGGGATCGAGGAACTCGCCCGCCGGGGGTTCCCGGCCACCATGTTCGTCGCCCCCGAGATCCTCGGCCGTCGCTCGCTCTGGTGGGATGTGTTCGCGCCACCAGCGCGGGGGTCGAGTGGCGGACTGAGCGCCGCCATCCGGGAAGAGGCACTGACCGAGTGCGCCGGCCGGGACGCGCGCGTGCGGGAGTGGGCGCAGCGTGCGGGGTGGGCATCGTACGCGCTCCCCGAGCCGGCGCTGACCGGGACAGAGGCGGAGCTCGTGGCCGCGTGCGCGCGGCATAGCGGGCTGACCCTTGGCTCGCACAGTTGGTCGCACGCCAATCTGACTCGGCTCGACGCGCCTGGGCTCGACGCCGAGCTCCGGCCATCGTTGGACTGGCTGCGCCAGCGGTTCGACCGGACGATCGACTGGCTCGCGTATCCCTACGGCTACTCGTCACCGGTGGTCGCCGCGGCGGCCCGGGAGGCGGGGTTCCGGGCAGGGCTACTCGTGGGCGGAGGATGGGCGCGGGGCGAGGGGGACGATGCCTTCGCCGTGCCCAGGGTGAATGTCCCGGCCGGGATCAGTCGTGCCGGCTTCGCGATTCGGATGAGTGGATTGACGTGAGTGGATTGACGGCGTGCATCGAGCGACCGTAATATCCGAGGATGCATCCGCGGGGTGTTGCGGTTTTGCCACATGCTCGGCGGTGCCGACCGGACACGAGGCTAACACGCTCAGTCGCTTGCAGTTACGGGTCACGCCCGGCGATCGTCTTCGGATGATGTCTTGCAGTGGACGTTGGGTATGACCTCGCTGCCCCTCAATCAGCCGATCCCTCGTGTGCGCCCTCCCGCGCGCACGCGTCGCGGGGTGCGGGCGGTGGTGCGCGAAGGGGCCGTTCGGGTCGCGCGCGATCCGTTTCGCGCCGCGTTGTTCGCGCTGCTGGTCCTGACGATCAGCCGCATCCATCAACAGATCAGCTTCCTGCAATCGCTCCGACCGGCGCTCGTGCTCACGGGGCTGGCGGTCATCATCGCGTACGCGAAGCCCGGGTTGTTGTCGAAGGACCGTCTGCTCTCGACGTGGCCCGCGAAGTTGATCGCCATGTTCGCGGGCTTGGCGTGTCTGTCCGCGCCGTTCGGCATCTCGTTGGGACACGCAGCGGTGTTCATCCTCAATGACTACCTCAAGACCATCGTCCTCGCGTTCCTGATCATTGTCGCGATCCGCGGGCCGCGGGATTTCTACGGGCTCGTGTGGGCAGTCGTCATCAGTACCGCGTTGCTCCTCTATACGACGCTGTTCGTGTTCAAGGTCAAGCACTACGGCGGGTACGACCGGTTGGAAGGGGGCGACATGTACGACGCGAACGATCTCGGCCTCGTCCTGCTCGTCGGGATGGCGTTCACATTGTTGGCGTTCCAGGGCGCGGGAGCCAAGGGCAAGGCGTTCTGCGCGGTCGTGCTGGCGGGTATCGGCGCCTCGATCTCCAAATCGGGATCGCGAGGCGCACTGATCGGACTCGTGGCGCTGGTGCTGGCGTTCGTGGTGCTCATCGATGGCGTGTCGCTCGGGCGCCGGCTGGCGTTCGTGCTGGTCACGGGGGTGGCACTGGCGATCTTCTCGCCGCCAGGGTATTGGCTGCAGATGAAGACCATCCTCGCGCCGGAAGCGGACTACAACTGGAATGCGGTGAATGGACGGCGCGAGGTGGCCGCGCGCGGCGTCGAGTATTTCAAGGAGTACCCGGTGTTCGGATTGGGGATCAACAACTTCTCGACCGCCGAGTGCACGATCTCTGACAAGGCCGTACATCACGCCACGAACACCGCACTCCGGTGTACCCCGCCGCACAACGCCTACATCGAAGCGATGTCGGAGCTCGGGATCGGTGGGATCCTGCTCTGGCTGCTGATGATTCCGGGCGCCGTCGTCTCGCTGTTGCAAGCGCGGAGCAGGCTGCCACGCGCGTGGGCGAAGGGCGATCCGCAGCAGCGATTCCTGTACGTCGCGCCCCAGTACATGGCGGTCGGATTCGTTGGCTTCTCGGTGGGTGCCTTTTTCCTGTCGTTCGCATGGACGGATGTCACCTATATCCTCGTGTCGTCGTGGGCGGCGCTCATGATCTCGTTGCGCGCGGCGGGCGGTTTCAAGCCCATCGTGACGCCGTCGCCGCGCGCCGTCCCGAACTACCGTCCGTCCGTCCTCCGGCCTGCTTCCGCAGGCCGCCCGCGAGTCGCGCCCGGCGCGTCGTGACAGATGGTAGTGACGGCGGACCGCGATCGGGCGAGCGGGCCGCCGTCCTGGTCACGGATGGTGAACAGCGGGCCGCGCTCGCCGTCGTGAGATCGCTCGGCCGCGCCGGCTATCGGGTGCACGTGAGTGCGCGCCGTCGCCGCGCGCTGGCGGCGGCATCGCGATGGGCGTCGAGCGTCCTGGAAGCGCCCGACCCGCTCCGCGAGGGCGAAGCGTTTGTGAACGCCGTGGCCGCCCACGTCGCGGCGCACGACATCGCGGTCGTCGTACCGGTGACCGATGCGTCCATGCTGGCGCTCCTCTCAGCGCGCGATCGGTTGGGCTCGGCCACCATCCCGTTCGGCAGCCTCGAGGCGTTCCTTGCGCTCGCCGACAAGGCTGGGCTGCGCGACCGAGCCGTCCGGCTCGGCATCGCGTTCCCCGCCCAGCGCGCGCTCGAATGGTCGGAACGGTCGATGGCGCTCGCGGGTTGCGTCCGAATGCCAGCCGTCGTCAAACCGGCGCGGTCGGTGGCCGGTGTTGGGGCGGGACGCGCCAAATTCGGCGTGGAACACGCGGCGACGATCGATGCCCTCGAACGCGTCGTTCGATCGATCCCGCAGGCCGGATACCCTCTGTTGATCCAGGAGCGGATCGTCGGGCCCGGGATCGGCGTCTTTCTCCTGTTGTGGGACGGCCGAATAGTGGCGAGCTTCGCGCACCGTCGTTTGCGCGAAAAGCCGCCGTCTGGCGGCGTGAGCGTGAGCGCCGAGAGCATCGCGGGGACCCCGGAGCTGATCGACCGGTCGCGGGCGTTGTTGACGGAGATCGGCTGGAGTGGCGTCGCTATGGTGGAATACAAAGTGGACCAAGAGACTGGGACCCCGTATCTCATGGAGATCAACGGCCGCTTCTGGGGCTCGCTGCAACTGGCGATCGACGCGGGTGTCGATTTCCCGGCGTTGTTGGTCGCCTGCGCGCTGGGACAGGTGCCCGCCGCCGCGCCGGACTACCGCGTGGGGCTCCGCGGGCGGTGGTGGTGGGGCGATGTCGATCATCTGATCGCGCGGCTCCGTCATTCCTCGACTGGCCTCTCGCTCCCGCCCGGCGCGCCATCGCGCGCGGCCGCGGTCGGCGACTTTGTGTCCGCCTGCGTGCGGGGCGACCCCGACGCCGTGTGGCGCTGGAGCGACCCCCGCCCGTTTCTGGCCGAGACCGCCTCGTGGCTCCGGCGGCAATGATCGGGCCATCGGTTCGTGACGCCGCGGGTCGCGATCCGCGCCGATTTCCCCTAGCGCGGTAGCGCACCATGGGATTCTTGCGTACCGCCGCGGGCATCGTCGGCCTGATCCTGATCATCGCGCTCGCCATGGAGGTCACGTGCCGACTCGACGATTGGATCCGCTACCGCACGCCGATCTGGTCGCGCGTCGTCTCCGAAGAGGATCTTCTCGTGCGTGATGCCGATGGCATGCACGCGCGACGCAACTCCCGATTCCAGAAGTGGGTGATCAACGAGGTGGGGACTCGTGGGCCGAGCGCCGCATCGCAGAAATCACCCGGCGCCTTGCGGGTGGTGACGGTCGGCGCGTCGGAGACGTTTGGGCTGTACGAGTCGCCGGACCAGGAATTCCCGCGGCAGCTCGAGGATTCGCTGCGGCGGTGGCTGACCGTCCCCGAATGCGCCACTGGCGGTCCGCCCCATCGGATCGAGGTGCTGAACGCGGCAATTTTCGGTATGTCACTCCCCACGGTGATCGCCGACGTGGCCGCGCGAGTCCGCCGGCTCGGTCCCGATGTCGTGGTGGTCTATCCGACGCCGGTGCAGTATCTCGCGGGTCTTCCGCCCGTCGCAGCGACTCCCGATTCGACTGGTGCGGACGCCGTGTTGGCGCCGACGCGCGCATTCTATCCCAGGGCCCTCGGCCGGTTGCGGCAGCAACTCAAGCGCATGACTCCGGCGTGGCTCTTGACGTATTCGCGTGAGCGCGCGATTGACGATGCACTCGCGGACACGGCGGAGGGACCGCCGTTCGCGGATTTTCCCGCCGATCGGATGGCGCTGTACGAGCGCGACCTCGGACGTCTGATCTCGACCATCCGAGCGATCGGGGCTGAGCCGGTGCTGGTCACGCACGCCAACTGGTCGATGAGCGGTCATCCGGATTCGGCCATGCTCACCGCATGGCGCCAGAACTACCCGCGGGCCAGCGGCTCGCTGATCCTCGCATTCGATTCGGCGGGTGCCGACGCCACACGGCGGGTCGCGGCGGATTCGGCGGTGACGCTCGTCGATCTCGCAGCCGCGGTGCGCGGGCACCGGGGCCCGGTGTTCGCGGACTACGCGCACTTCACCGATGCAGGTGCCGCGTTCGTCGCGCGGACAATCGGTGAGGGACTACTGCGGACCGATCGGGTGCGACGCTGGTGCGGCGTGCCCGAGAACGGGCGACTCGTCGTCGCCGATGATCCGGGCGCGGCGTCACGATGACCCAGCCACGCATCGTGCCGGCCACCGGCGAGGTCGCCCCGTCGGCTGGGCCGCATCTCACCACCGGCCGTCCACTACGGATCGCGCAGATGCTCGAGTCCGACGGACCCGGTGGCGCGGAGATCGTGGTCGCCCGTCTCGCGATCGCGCTGCGCGACCGCGGCCACACGATCGTCCCGGTGGGGCCGGCCCACCGGGTCGGATGGCTCGGCGCCCGTATGCGCGAACATGGGTTCGAAACCGAGACGTACACCATCCGGCGGCCCCTCGATTGGCGGTGTCTGCGCGAGGTGATCTACATCCTCCGCGCTCGTCGCGTCGAAGTGGTCCACAGCCACGAGTTCACGATGGCGGTCTATGGCGCGGCGGCCGCCCGCTGGCTGGGGTTGCCGCACGTGATCACGATGCATGGCAGCCAATACGTCACCGCCAAGCGCCGGCGCCGCGTCGCGCTGAGTGTGGCGTTCCGGTGCAGCACGCACGTCGTCGGCGTGTCGGCCGATACCACGGCCCATCTCCGCCGCGAGCTCGGTCCGCTGGCGGGCCGGATCCAGACGGTCGTCAACGGCGTCCCGTATCGGCCCGGGGATCGCGTCGGTACGCGCGCGGCGCTGGGAGTAGGCGATGTCGAGGTGCTCGTGCTGGCGGTCGGGAATCTCATTGCGCGCAAGGGACACGCGGTGCTCATCCGTGCATTGGCCAATCAGCCGACGGACCCCGGTGCGCGGTGGCGGCTCGCGATCGCGGGGCAGGGAGTGGAGCGCGATCGGTTGACGGCGCTGGCCGAGGAGGCCGGCGTGGCGGATCGCGTCCAGCTGCTCGGTCAGCGCAGCGACATCCCGGACTTGCAGGCGGCGGCCGACATCTTCGTCATGCCGTCGCTGTGGGAAGGGCTGCCGTTGGCACTACTCGAGGCGATGCACGCTGGCACATCTATCATCGCATCCCGCACATCCGGTATTCCGGAAGCCATTACCGACGGGGTGGAGGGGTTGTTGACGACGCCCGGCGCGGTCGATGAGCTCTCGCGTGCACTTGCATCGCTGCTGTCCAACGCGGGTCGGCGCGCCGAGCTCGGCGCCGCCGCGCGCGCGCGTGCCTGCGCGCAGTTCTCGATGGACCGGATGACGGACGCCTACGAGGCGCTCTACCGAGTGCGTCGGTAGCCGGCTCCGTGTGGAGCGCTCGGACGTCCGATCCGCTCGATGATCGGCTCGGTGATCGGCTCCGCACCGGATCCCGCGACAGGCCGGTGTATCCGGGCCTCGGAGCGACTAGTCCGGCCCCGTAGTCAGTGGCGCCTCGCCCCGCCGAAGCACGCGCGCCACCGGTTCCGCGAGCGTCTGGGCAACGAGGCGGACGGCGGCGCTGCGGTCTTTGTGCGAGAGGACGTTCGAGTACCACACGGCGACGAGATACGCGACATACAGCGCGATGCGTCCCGGGAGTGCGTAGACGAGCGGCCCCTGAGGGATCAGCCGACTGAGGGCATACGTCCCACCGGTCATCGCCGCGAGCTCGAGCACTGGCCGCCAGTGATACCGTATGGGCCAGACGTGTTGGGAGAAGGAGTACGTCAGGCCGTAGCGGACTCCGTACCCGATCACGGTTGCCCACGCTGCGCCCCACCCGCCCCAGCGGGGGATGAGGATCCAGTAGGCCAGGAGCGTCACGCCCGCGGCCAGCCAATTCGCGATGGTGAGGTAGCCCGTACGCTCCGATACCAGAATCCCGGTTTCGTGCTGGGCGGTCCACGCCTGGAAGACGATCGAGATCAATAGGATGGGGACCACATACGCCGCGCCGTAGAACGGCGCCGTGGCGATCACGTGCAGGACGTCGCTGACGAACATGGCGATCCCCAGTGCCCCAGCGAGAAGCGCGATGCTGAAGTACACGAAGACGCGCGCGTAGGTCGTGTCGTGGTCGGCATGCGTGGCCACTTCGAAGCGTACCGGCTCCCACACCATACTGAACGGCGTCTGCGTGAGATTGTTGAGCGAGAAGGCAAACTTGTACGCCAGGGCGTACACGCCGACGGTGGTCAGATCTCGCGCCGTGTTGAGGAAATACCGATCCCCGAACGTCAGGATGAAGGTCGCTCCTTGGACCGCGATGAGCGGCAGGCCATACCGGTATAGCGCGGCCGCGACCGGTCGCGAGAATCGGAGGCCCATCGGGAGCACGAGGTAGACCAGCACGCCCCCGCCGACGACGAGATTGGCCAGGAACGTACTGAGGAAGATCGCATTTGGCCCGAGGCGGTAATGCACGAGCAGGACGACGTTGAGGGCGACCTGTACGACGAGACGGGCCAGCAGAAACATGATCGCGTAGCGGAATCGCCCTTGGAGGCGGAGCAGGGCGGGCGGCAACGCGCCGAGCCCTTGGGTCCCGAGGGTGAGCGATCCGACCTGTACCAGTCCCACGTACGACACGTTACGCAGACACAGGCGCGCGATCGGTTCCGCGCCCAGGTACGCGGCGATACCGACCACGACATACCCACAGCTGATCAGCAGCGTGCCCGTGGTGAGCACGGCCTTCTTATCCGCGACGCTCTCGGCCTTGAAATAATATCGGAAGACGCCGCCGATCAGTCGCGCGCCCGCCACCATGGTGAGCACATCGAAGGTCAATTCGACGAGCTCGATCGCGCCGTACATAGCCGGCGTGAGCAGGCGCGTGTAGATCGGCAGCATGAGGAACGACACGGCGTTCGACAGCATCGTGACGAGCGCGAACATCAGCGAATAGCCGCCCAGCGCGGACATTCGGACTGGGACAGACGGTTGAACGGACGGCTCGGTGATCGACTCGTCGGGCGGTGGTAACTCGTCCGCAAGGACCTCGGACAGGCCTTCCCTCCAGGTCTCGGGGGGTTTATCGGCGCTCACTGCACGCCGCCGCCGAGGTGCCGCCAGACCCGCCGGTCGGCTCGCGCGCCCGTGTCACCGCGCATGCGCGTGGAGCAGATGCACGCCATCGTAGTGACCAATCGGATCGACCAGTGGGTAGTGGGCATGCAAGTACGTGGTGACGAGTGCCAGGGGCTGGTTGGGGGCCGTGGGCGGCCAGTTCACGGGGACCATGACCCACATGTCGGGCCGAGGGAGTGCCGCGGCGCCAATGACTTGCATGCGCGAAGCGACTTGCGCCGTGTCCACCAGCGCGTATTCACTCGGTCGATAGTGGGTGAGATCGATGTCGATCGGCAAGGTATAGACACGCGAGCGACCCCTGTAGTAATAGTTGAACGGAAGCACCTTGTCGGGATCGTACACGAGGACCACATCCGCGGAGTCCGCGTGGGTTGTCACGTAGGCCGCGACACCGCGCCAATCCTCGTGTTGCACGTCGTTCCGTTCAAAGCTCAACAGGCACGCGACCAGGATCAACCCGAGAAGCCCCGCAACGCTGGCACGCACGGCTGATGGCCGGATCGCACGGGCCCACATCGTGGCGGCCAGCAACACCCCGGGCTCGAGCACGACGGCGTGGCGGGACGCGACTGACGTGAGGTTGAACAGGCGCATGACACCGAGGCATACGGCGGGCACGATCGCCGCGACGATGACCGTCGTGTCGGTTGCAGTCCACCGCTCGCGACGATTCCGAAGGAGGAACGCGCACCCGACGAGCAGTGCGGCGCAAATCGCGGCCACGACCGCCGTCCGTCCGAGCAGCGGTGCGCCGCCCCCGATCGCCTGACCAAGGGTGCCGATGGTGGCCGCGACGGCGTGTGCGGGCGCGGCGGCGGCATCGAGCCGCTCTTCGCCGACGAAGGGATGCGCGCTGACCTGCCACAGGATCACCCGGACGAGCGGGAGGAGGACCAGGCTCGCGATCGCCAACAGTCCGGTCACGCGTTGCCACTGTCGTCGGATCACGCCGGCCGCGACCCACTGGCCGAGCAGCACGAACGCCCCGAAATAGAAACACAAGAGGAGCGCGGCTCCCGACAGCACGTAGCCGACCTGATCCGCCGTGCGCGGGGCGGACGTTCGGTCTGGGTCGGTGATGCCGGCGAAAAAGTACCAGGTGAGCGACACGAGTAGCAGCACCATTGCGTAGCCGCGCATCTCCGCGGCGGCCCAGATGACGCCTGGCGTCACCGCGGCGACGATGCTCACCAACGCCCAGCGTCGCACGCCGAACCGGCGGGCCGTGGCACCCACGGCGACGACGCACCCCATCGCGGCCACGGTGGAGAGGGCCCGTCCGACCATCACGCCCCGGTGGATATGCATCCAGAGGTTGAGTGCGACGAAATACAGCGGTGGCTGCAGCTCGTAGCGCAGCGCTCTGTGGATCGTACCGGGCAACGAGAGGCTCGCGGCGTAGAACGAATACATCTCGTCCACCCACATGCTCTTGTGCACGGAGTTCCAGGTGGCCAGCACTGCGACGACGGCGACGGCGACCCACACCACTGTCCACTGTCCTCGCGACGACTCTGGCGTCCGGCCGACGGCGCTCGTGGTCATGGGGCGGCGGGCGTGTCGCTCGCGCCCGCGAACCGATACAGATAGCGGGGGAACTTGTGATCGTATCGCTTCGGCAGTCCGGCGAGCGCGGCGAATCGCTCGCCGAAGTCGGTCTGCAGCATATACGCTTGATCGAGCAGTGATACGGGCGCTTCCTCGCCCGCCAGCGGAATATTCGTCAAGAGGTAAGCCGTCCCCACCGGATGCGCCGCGGGCGCCATGAGCGAGATCGCGAATTCCCGGTCGGCGGCCGTATGCCCGGGTCCACGCCCGATGTCATCGAGCGCCACCCAGTGCGCGCCCGGATGAAATCGCGGCCGGCCCGGTAGCTCGCCCAGGTCAGGCGCGTACACGGGTCCATCGAGTCCGTCGAGGACGTGCGTCAGGTCCGCATAGGCGGCGGTCGCGTGAGGCGATACGATAACCGACTGTGGATCGTAGGCGAGGAGCGCGAACGCCAGGGCGATGGCGATCGCCTGCGCGGCGTAGGCCCGTGCGCTGGCGCTCGCATGGACCGCTTCGGCGATTCCGACCGTCCCGAGGACGATGACGAACGCGCCGAAGGGAATGAAGACGTTGTCGGACGATCCGTAGTCCAGCGCCCCCATGAACGCGCTGAGCGCACCGCACAGGAATTGCACGTGCCACACCCGCAGCGGCTCGTTGCGGCGCCACACACGAGCGAGCGAAATGACGGCGGCGACCACCAGCGGCAGGTAGTTGTGGGCCGCGAAGTACATCACGCGCCCCACGGCCGCGGCGTTAAGCGTGGACCAGCCTCGTGGCACGTCCCAGGTGAAATAGTGAAAGGCCGCACCGAACGGCCACTGGACGGCGGCGATGTAGAGCAGCGGACCGAGGATCCCGGCGGTGATCCAATAGGGCAGCGACGCGCGGATGCCCTCGCGGTAGGTGAGGTAGAGGACCCCGCCCAGCGCAAACAGCGCGCCGTGCTGCTTGAACCAGAATCCGAGCACCAGGATGACGACGCCGGCAAGTCGCCCGGGGCGCGATGAGGCCCGACCCACGACGTACGAGCCGAGGAGCGCGGCGCACAGCAGCCAGGAATCGGCGTGCGCGGTATCCAGATAGGCGTCCATGACGCGATACGCAGTGGCGAAGAGGCCGACCGCGATCAGCCCCCACCATCGCGACCTCGTCCAATCGCGGACCGCGGCGTAGATGACGGCCCCACTCCCGGCCATCCCGGCGATCGCCACCAGGCGTAGCGCGGGAAAATCGAGCCCCATCACCCAGGTCACCGGTACGCTCAGGTAGTAGTACATCGGATTGTACGCGAGCGGCACGTAGTCGGGTGTCGCGACCGGATAGACCGGAAGTCCGTGGGCGGCCTGCGCGACGTGTTGGAGGATCGTGCCCTCCATGAGGTCGAGCAGAAAGGGAAACCGGATGTGATCGGCCCACAGGAATATCGTGAATGCCACCGCGATCCCCGACCACGCGGCGAGCGCCACGCGAGCGAGCGATCGGGGCTCGGTGCCCGCTGCCCGGCGGCGGAGGTCCACGGTCGCGAGGATGCAGATGGAAGCCACCAACACGAGGCGGAGGGCGTTGAGCGCGTTGAGATGGCGGCTCACTGGCCGCAGCCGGCGTCGATGAGTCCGCGCTGCCGCAGCGCGCCGACGATGACCTGGGCGGCGGCGCGCTGGCCATTGGCGTTCCAATGCCACTCGTTCGGGTAGTACACGGGTTGTGGCCGATACGACCGGAGCGGCTCGGTGAGGTCCACCAACGGCACGCCAAGCGAATCTGCGATGGGCTTCAGGGTCGTGAACGGCCGGCGGATGTCGTACTCCGCGGGATCGCTCAGCGGGATCCCCGACCGGGGGAGGTACTGGATCTGGTCGCGCGGCAGCACCGTCACGCCGCCCGGGGTGAAAAAGATCACCAGCGTACCGCCGTCCCGTCGCACCGCATCGCGAAAGTGCGCGATGAAGCGCGCCATGTGGTCTACGTTCGTGGAGTCGTAGAGCGGGTTCGGTCCGGTCCGATAATACTCGAGCAGGAGCTTGAACCGCTGTGCCGATGCGAGGCGTCCGGTCAGCGAGGAGATGATCCCCTCGTAGACGATTCGCGCGTTGGCGGCCAGCGCCGAGCGATCGAGGAGCACGGCGCGCGTGAGGGGCTTGGCGGTCAGGCCGATCTCACGTCGGCGGGGCTCGGCGTCCACGAGGATGTCGGACCAATCGTTCACGAAGAATTCGTGGACCACGATGTCGGGGTGGAACAGTGCGCCCAGCTCGTCGAACTGCGGCTCTTCCTCTCGTGGGCCATACCCGGTCACACCCGCGTTGATGACCTGAACCCCCCGTGGCGCCTCGCATCGCGCCAGTGCGGAATCGAGCAGCGCGGGGAACGACTGCTCGTAGTTCAATCCTTCCGGCATCGTGAAGGCATCGCCCGTCGTGAGCACCCGAAGCGTGTTCGGATTCGGTCTGGCAATTGGGATCTCGGGGCTGGCGAGTCCCAGCGAATTCGATCGGACGACGTAGTCGTACTCGTTATACCGCAGGTGCGTGATCTTGTTGGGTATGAGGCCAAAGGCGCGCGTGGGGTGGATCATGAGGGCCGGTCGTTCGCCCCATCCTCCGATCTCGCGTGGGGCGACGCGGCGCAGGCACACCTCGAGGCCCGCGACCACGAGCACCAGGACGGCAGCCCCGCTGGCCCACGCCCACCGCAGCGGACGCTGGGTCGGTCCCATGCGAGCCGCCGCTGTCGTCACTGCAGCCACGAGGAGCCCGGCGGCGGCCGCCAGATAACCGGACCCCGCCGGCAGCGCAAAGAGGTGCAACACCGCGGCGGCGATCCCGGTACGCCGACCGAGTGCGGCCCACACCGTCGCCCGCAGCGCCGGTGTGTCGGCGCCCTGCGATCGGTTCAACCACTCCAACCAGAGTCCGACCCCGGCCGCCACGGCGACGGCGAAGCATACGACGCGCTCACGGAATATGGAGGATGCGACAACCGGCTCGACCAGGCCCAGCGCGAGGAGGACGGCCACGCCGATCGCCAGCGACAGCACATTGGACCGCGCGGCGAGCCACGCGGGCCCGCGATCCACGGCCACGTTGGTGCGGCGTTCGATCTCGCGCCCGATGGGCACCGACGCGACCAGGACGACGAGCGCGGCCACGAAGTGCAGCGCCTGATGTCGCCCCAGGAGCACCCCGGTCCAGATCAACGGTGGCTGGTGCACCAGATAGACTGCGTACGAGCTCACACCAAGGGTCGTGATCCCTTTCGCTGACGCCGGGGCGAAGTCCCGCATGATCCGCCACGCACCGTAGAACAGTCCGGACAAACCGAGCGTGACGAGCAGATTGGAGACGAGCGAGCCGACGAGCGTGAACGAGCACACGAGTCCCGCGATGTAGATGGCGGCGGCCCACGCGGTGACCCGGCCGGTGGTCGGCTCGCCCCGCCCCGCGTCCCACGCCGCGGCCAGCCACCACGCGACCACCATTCCTGCCGTGAACTCGGCCAGCCGAGTGCCGGCGAACATCCCGTTCATCCACAGGTACAGGTTCGACGAGAAGTGGATACCGATGGCGCGAGACGCGATCGTGATGGCGAGCGTGCCGACGAAGAACCAGGTGGGGCCGGAGCGTTCCAGCCACTGCAGAAGAAACGGATACAGGACGTACAACTGCACGATCAGCCAGATGTACCACCAGGCCGGCGAGATGTAGTAGAAGAGCGACGCTGCCCCACGGAATCCGGTGAGACTGAGGAGGGTCAGCGGATTGCCGAACGTGAGCGTGTTGCCCGGGATCGCGAGGGCGGCGCCCAGGATGACGAAGTGCATCGCGATGTAGAGCGGGTACAGCCGGGCGAGGCGTCGGCGGTAGAACGCCGAGGGAGTGGCGTCGGAGCCACCTCTGTGGGCCAGCGCGGCGAGCGTCAGGCCGACGCCGCTCGCGAACACGAAGACGCCTGGTCCGCTGTCGCCCAGCCAGCCCAGGAATCGCACCGCGGCGATCGGCAGCACGCGATCGTGCGGGAAGAACGTGTGGAGCCGCGTGGCCAGGTCTGGCCAGTTGTTACTGGGGTCGGTGAACCATGGCCCCGGGCCGAACGACTCCACCAGGTGATTGAGGAGCACCGCCAGGATCGCGAACCCCTTCAGCGGGTCGAGCCAATCGACGTGCAGCGCCGCCGTGCGGTCCGAGCCCGGTCGTCCTGCAGTGCGTCCCGGCGTCGCGGGCTCGCCTGCGGACGCCCGCTCGACGCTCACCGCTTCACCGCGTGGATGACGTACACGTTCGTGAAGGTGGTGCTATCGAGCACGGTCGCACGCGTCCGAAGAAATACGGTGACGATCGAGTCGGTCGGCGCATTGCGCCACACGAACCCTTGCGACACCACCATCCAGAATGGATTCTGAACGCCGGCCGCGCGCATTCGCGTGCCGATCTGGGCGGTGTCGCGCAGCTCGAAGCGCGTCGGATCGTACACGTCCAACGGCGGCTCGATCGGGACCCCCACCACCGGTGCGCGCCCCCGATCGACTCCCGTATAGTAGTAGCGAAATGGCAGCACTTCTTCCGGGCCGATGATCAGGACCGGCTCGTCCGCGGTGCCGTGCGCGGCGATGAGTGCGGCCGCGCCTCGCGAGTCGGCGACATCGACGTGCCGCTCATAGCTGATGAGCGTGAGCAGGGCGGCTGTCACGAGGGCGCCGCTCGCCGCCCAACGCCAGACCCCGGGTGCGATGCGGGCCGTCCATAGCGTGAACAACAGGATGAACGGTGGGGTCAGGCACACCAGATGCCGCGGGTAGACGTCCACGAAATTCGAGTACTGCAGCCCGAGCAGGGCGACCGTCGGCACGGCCAACGACACGAACAGGGCGGGTTCCAGCCAGCGATACGCGGGCACGTCGTCGGTCCCGGAATGCGCTTCCGGCGCGGCACCCCTGGTCGGGGAGCGTGGGGCGGCCGCGGTGTGCGATCCGCCGCGATCCGGCACCGCGAATCTCAGTCCCACCACGACGAGCAGCAGCGCACCGATGACGACCGAGCCAATCACCGTTTGCGTCAGGACCGGCGCGTCGCCGAATATGCCGGCGAGAAACGCCGATGGCAGGTTGGTGGACGGGCCGCCCGCGAGATACCGCATCGCGGGCTGGGGAACGATCGCCGCGACCGTATTGGCGTTTCTCGTCAGCTGATCGTGCACGACCGGGATCCAGGGCGCGAACGCGATGGCGACCGCCGCGAGCGAGATGGTGAGCCAGCGCCGGCCGCGTTGGAGTGCGGCGGCGGCCAGCCACTGCCCGGCGAACAGAAACCCCAAGTAATAGAACGTGAGGATCCCCGCGTACGCGCCGATCGCGTACAGGGTCGCATCCAGCCACGAGCGGTCGTCCTGGCGGTCCATGATGCGGACGAAGAAGAACATCACCCACGCGCTGAAAAAGAGCGCGAGCGCGTACGGGCGGGCCTCGGCGGCGGCCCAGACCACGGTCGCGGTCACGATCGCCAGGATCGATGGGGGGAATCCGCGCCGGGGCGTGTTGCTCGGGCGCGTCGCCCAGAGGAACAACACGCACCCGACGGCGCCGAGTGTGGACAGCATGCGCATCCAGTGTACGGTCGGCGAGCCGAGCCGCATCCACAGATTGAGCAGTACGAAATACAGTGGCGGCTGCGTCTCGAAATGCAGCGCCTGGTGCCACGTCGCGGCCAACGCGTGGTTGGCGGTGTGGAGGGAATACGCCTCGTCGATCCAGAGGCTCTTGTGCAGCGAGTTCCAGATGGCGAGGACGACCACGCCGGCCACCGACGCCACGGGGACCCACGCCGATCGCAGCCGTCGGGCCTCTGCGCTGTCCACGGTCGGCTGTACGGGCGGCGGAACAGCGGCTACGGTCGGCACGCGGTGGCCCCGAGGCAGTGGCGTCGTGAAGGCGTCAGCTATCGCTCAAACGGCGGCCGCAGCAGTCGCGGCGGTGTTGCCCGTAGCGCGGCGCAGGAGAGCCGACCCCGAGCCGAGTCCCGTCGAGATCGCCGACACCGGACCGGGATCGACGATGGCGCAGCCGGTGACGCAGGTGCCGGCGAGTTGCTGCACGTCGGCAAATCGCACGCGATTGAAATCGTCACCCGCATATCGGTCATTGAGGAAATCAACCACATCGCGCACCTCATTCGCCAATCCCCGCTCGACCCCGCGGAATGCCGCGGTCACCGTGTCGATGTCGGCTGCCGTCGGCGCGCGTGTGCCGCGGCCGATGCCGGTGTAGATCAGCTTCCGCCTGGCGATGTCCGCCGCGTGATACACGTTGCACCCATCAACGACGCCGCGCGCCTTGGGCGCGGCATCCAGCATCGCGTCGCGACCGGAGACGTAGTCGCGGTGCGCGGTGCACATGATCAACCATTCCGCGTCTTTCACGGCTTCGCCGAGGTCGCGCGTGAAATGGTCGGTGAGTCCGAACTTCCGGAGGTTCTGGTCGTCGCCTTTGACGTACGGGTCGTGCAGCCAGACCTTGCAACCACGCGCCAGCAGCAGTGTGCCGAGCGACAGCGTGGGTGAGTTGCGGGTATCCTCAGAGTTGAAGCGATACGCGGTGCCCAGCAGGGCCACCGATTTACCGTCAACGGGACCCAGGACGCGTTCCGCGAGTCGGACGGTCTCGGCGGGCGAGGCGTCGTTGATCGTGCGGGCCTCGAGGATGAGACTCCGGCTCGTATCGGCTCCGCTTTCGAGCCGCCGCCACCAGAGGAGAATCCCGTCTTTTGGCAGACAGTGGCCACCGACGCCGATCGTGGGGACGAGCAGTCCGCCGCTGGGGACGGCGTTCGGATCGGCGCTGGCGCCATCGGCCTGGGACAGTCGAGTGTTGACCTGGTCGCGCACCTTATAGAAGTCGATATCCTGGGCGTCGCACTCCCGGGCGACTTCCGCGGCGAACGCGATGCGCACGTCCCGGTACGCGTTCTCGAGCGTCTTGACGACTTCCGCGGTCATGCTGTTCGTCGGATACAGCGTCCCTTTGGTCACGATCCGGGCATAGAGGCGGCGGATGAGCTGTGGGGTCGCGGGATGAAGTCCCGCGACGAGCTTGTCCGAGGCCGCGACGCGCTCGACCAGCCGACCGGGCATGACCCGGTTGGGGCTATTGCCGAGGAGGATATCGCGTCCTTCGATCAATCCATAGCGGGCGAAATGGTCGCGGATGACCGTCGCCATCGATGATGGCGCGAGGGTCGATTCGAACACGATGAGCGGCACATTTCCGGTGGGGCGCGTCCGCAGCGTCTCGGCGACGTGTGTCAGGGCCTCGAAGAGCGGCCCGTAGTCCGGGGCGATGCCCGCCTTGTCGGTCTGGACGCAGACCAGAATCACATCCGCGTCGCGGAGGCCGGCATAGTCGCGGGTCGCGCTGAGCAAGCCGGCGGCGACGGACTCCGCGACGATCCGGTCGAGGTCCGGTTCGACGCCGCCGATCGGGGATTTCCCGGCGTTGATCGCGTCCACCTTCCAGCCTGAGGTGGGGGAGTCGCGTTGCACGACCACGACGCGGGCGGGACTATCACTACCCTCGCAGATGCGGGAATGCGCGAGGAGCGCGGCCATCGGCATCCCCACGATGCCGGGGCCGATCACCGCGATCTTGCGGACCTGCCAGGATTGGACACCGCGGTCGCCGAGAGAGAGGGGCACGGGAGAATCGCTCGTGTTGTCGGAAGGGCGTGACGGACGGGAACGAAGACGAACGGGATCGCTACGGTCGCGGGCTACGCCGCGTCGATGAACTGCCGGTGCCAGAGTTCGAGGTTGAGTAAGCCCCACAGACGCCGGCCGAATGCGGATTCGCCGTCCATGAGCTTCGCGACCTCGCGCGTATCGAAGATACCGCGCTCACGGGCACGTGCCGAGAGGAGCACATCAGCGAAGAAATCGCGCGATGCGCCTTTGGCCCACATATGGAGTGGCACAGGGAACCCCATCTTGTCCTTACGCTCGGCGATCCGACGGGGCAACAGATTGGCGGTTGCCCGGAGGAGCATGTACTTCAGCTCGCCGCCCCGGAACTTCATCCGAGGGGGCATGCTGGTCACGAGATCGGCCACCCGGCGGTCGAGGATTGGGACGCGGGACTCCAACGACGCGGCCATGCTCACGCGGTCTTCCACGTGCAGGAGCGCGGGGAGGCCCGTGACCAGGTCGAAATGGGTCATCTTGTTGTAGTACGACTGCGTGTCCGGGTGATTGAACACGGCCTGGAAGCGCCCGAACATCTCCTCGCGATGGTAGGTCGAGCGGAAATCGTCGCTGAAGAGCTGGAGCGCGCCGCCGCTCCGATCGATGAGCCGGAAGTATCGCCGGTCCATCGGCTCGAAGACATCCTGTCGCCAGAAATTCTGTAGCATGGGCGCGTACTGCCGTAGCGCGGGCAGATTCGGGATGATCGACTTGAGCGAGACGATGTGCTCAGCCTCTTCATTGCTCTCGAAGATCGCGCCCTTGATGGCCTGCTCCAGGTACGCCACCATGTACCGGGCGTAGCCTCCAAAGATCTCGTCCCCCCCCTGTCCGCCGAGCACGACCTTGACCTGCTGGGCCGCGCATCGAGCGACAATGAATTGGGGGAAGAGGCCAGGGCCGGCGACCGGCTCATCCATCTGGTAGACCATGCTCGGCATCAGGTCCACGAACTGCTGTTCGGTCGGTACGATCTCGTGGATCATCGCGTGGCAGGTGTTCGCAACCTCCCGCGAGTATTGCGTCTCGTCGAACTCCGGGCCTTCGCGAAAGACGCCGGTGAACGTGTGAAAGGGCGGCGCGGCGTGCGGCGCGGCCATGAGCGTCACGATGCTGGAATCCGTGCCACCGCTGAGGTAGGCGCCGACGGGGACGTCGCTCCGGAGTTGGATGCGGATCGCGTCCTCGAGCAGCCGCCGCACTTCAACGACGAAGTATTCCTCGGTGTGGTAGGGATCGATCGCGAACCGCGGCTCCCAGAAGCACTCCGTGCGGCTGTCACCCGACGTGAGATCGATGAGCTGCCAGTGGCCCGGGCGCAGCTTGCGAATCCCCGCAAACATCGTGTTTTCGCCCGTCACGAACTGGAATGTCACGTACTCGCGAATCGCATCGTGGTCCGGAATCGCGGTCACCGCCGGATGCTGCAGCAGCGCCTTGATCTCCGACGCGAACATCAAATGACGGTCGGATGCGTAGTAGTACAGCGGCTTGATGCCGAAGTGGTCGCGGGCAACGAACAGCGTCTGGCGGTCTCGGTCGTACAGCAGGAACGCAAACATCCCGTTGAGCATCTTCACGCACTCAGGGCCGTACGCGGCGTACATCGCCAGGATGACCTCCGTGTCGGAGGTCGTCCGGAATGTGAAGCCCCGCTGCACCAGCTCAGCGCGTAGCTCGACGTAGTTGTAGATCTCGCCGTTGAACACAATGGTCAGCGGCCCCGCAGTCATGGGCTGGTCGCCGGTGACGAGGTCGATGATCGCGAGCCGCTTGAAGTAGAAGCCGACCGGGCCATCGATGTAGCACCCTTCGCTGTCGGGCCCGCGGTGGCGGATGGCGTGGGCCATGTCCGCGAGCACGGTGCGCTCCACGGGCAACCGATCGCGGTTGATGACACCGACGATGCCGCACATCGCTAGACGCTCACGACGATGGCGCCGCGGCGCGAGCCTCGGCGGATGGCGCGACGGGGGGCGGTGCGGGGCGGAGCGCGGGCGCGCGCCGGCTCAGAATCGCGCGCGCGTGCGTGCTCATATCCACCAATTGAAAATGCTCGCCCAAGATCCGCAATACACGGCTGAAGAGCTGCACCTTCCGGTGGCCCGGCAGGTCCATCCCGGGGAAGAACTGCAGCGCCGGCGCTTGATCGCCGCCCAATAGGTCGAGGGGGTGGAGCAGGAAGCTCGGTTCGGTGCCGGTGAGGCGACACATGGTGATCGCGAACCGCAGGTACGCGACCATGGCGGCCTCCGACACGCGGCTCAGGTACAGCAAGTAGCTGAGGTGGAAGGGCGTCTTGACCACGGGAATCGTCGTGACCGGGATCTCGAGCAACGTCCGACCCGAGGGGAGCGACCATCGGTAGGGCTGCACCGGCCGAAACCCATCGCGCGCGGATCCGAACAGCGCGGCGCGCTCCTCACGTTGAGCGGGCGTCAGATGCGCGGTCCAGAAGTAGTAGGCGCGCGCGAGTGGGCCGAGATACGTGGGAAGCGTCGAGGCATCATAGATGTAGCCGCGGTCCACGAGCACTTCGAAGAGCGCGGGACTCCAACTAAAGCCCGGCCCGCGGAATCCGACTGGCCGACGGCCGGTGGCCGCTTCGATCGCTTCTTCCGCGCCACCGATCTCCAACGCCAACTGCTCAGGCGTATATCGATGCAGCCACGGCTCGTGCTCGAAGGAATGGTTGCCGACCTCGTGGCCGGCCGCGATGACGGCGCGCAGCGGACCATGGTGTGCGGGGACCACCGCATCGCGGCCCACGACGAAGAACGTGATCCGCATGTCGAGCGCGTCGAGCGCCTTCAACGTGGTGTCAAAGAACACATCGTAGTACGACGGGCGCGCCTCCCAGCCGGCATCGCCGTGTGTCTTCATATAGGACCACTGGTTGTCCACGTCGAGCGAGACGCTCGCGAGCGGGCGAAGATCGGTCATGGCAAGGGCCGCGGGTGCGCGGTCAGGAGCGAGCGCCGACGGCCGGCATCCGCGGCGCGGCGGCGCCAGTGCGACCCGGTATGGCGGCCGCGGATCCGTTCTGGGCACGGCTTGGCCGCCCCGCCACGTCGGCTGAACGGAGCAGGGGGGCGAGCGCGGCGGCCTGACGAGTGGCGAGCGCGAGTGTCTCGTTGACGTTCAGCGTGCCTTGAGCGATCTGGGCCGAGTTGACGACGAAGACGCGGTCGATCGACGTCTCGAGCGGCGGCAAGAGGGACCGCGAATAATCGATGGTCGAGACGGCGAGGACTTCGCGCACCCGTGCGACGCGGGAGGCCAGCACGTCGCCCTGTCGAAATTGCGGATACATCCGGGCGAGCGTGGCCACCGTCTCGGCGACCAGGTCGTCGTCGCTGCGCATCCACGTTGCGTCATCCTGCGCCAGGTAACGCGGGAGATAGACCAACGAGTGGCCGCCAAAGGTGGCGGGGTCGACGAGTGCCGTCATCTCGATCACCCCGGTAAACGGGATGCCTGGATCGGTGATGTTGGTGACGTAATAGTCGGCGAGGGGGCGGGCGAGGAGCAGTGACGGGCAGATCACGCCCTGATACACGACCTGTTGAAGCCGGTGGCGCTCCGGTGTGGTCAGTTGCGGACACAGCGCGGCCACCCGCCCGCACGGCACGGTGAGCACGACCGCGTCGAACCGATGCGACGTTCCGTCCGCGAACCGCACCTCGGAGCCGGCTGCGTCCCCGCGAATCTCGGTTGCCGGTCGGCCGGTGGCGATCTCGATGCCTCGCGATTCGAGTGACGCGCGGAGGCGCGTCAAGACCGAATCGTAGCCGCCTTCGACGTAGCCGAACAGTTCTCGCTTCAGCCCCGAACGCCGGGCCGCGTACAGGCGCGCGATGATCGCCCAGATGAAGGCCGCGCTCGCGAGTCGATAATTCTCACCAAGCTTGCTGCGCAACAGCGGCAGCCAAATGCGGGCGACCGTGTCTCGGCCAGACAGGCGTGTGAGCCAGTCTACCACTGAGACCTGTTCGAGCGGGTCCGGGTTGGTGATCCGCGACGCATAAAAGATCGTCCACGCGAGGCGAGCCTTGGCGAAGAGTCCGAGCGGCGGGAACATCAAAAAATCGAGCGATGTGGACATCGAGACGAGCCGTCCGCCGGTGAAGAACCCGGTGCGCGTCGTCCGCCACTGCAGCTTGTCGCCAAGTCCGATGTCGTCGAGCAATGCGCGCAGGTAGGAATCCGACAAGAGTGTCACGTGGTAGAAGCGATCCCACGTCACACTCCCGATCTCATCGGCCGCGGCCAGACCGCCGATCGCAGGCGCTCCTTCGAGCACGGTGACTCGATGGCCGCTCTTCGCGAGTTGGGCGGCGAGCCCGAGGCCGAGCATCCCGCCGCCCACGATCCCGACGTGCGGGCGCGCGCCAGAGGTCGGGCCGCCGGCTGGCGACCCGCTCGAAATGCCCCGATCAGCGGACGTCACGACTTGCGGCGCGTCGCCAGGCGTTGGAAGGCGAGCCGCGTCAACAGCCCCAAGTGGCCGGCAATGGTCCGCAGCACCTTCATCTTCGACCGACCGATCATCCGGACCTCGAGCGTGGTCGGATATTCCGCGATCTTCGAGCCGCCCAAGTCGAGCCTCCCGAGCATCTCCGCAACACCGAGGAATCCGGTGTACTCCAGCTGCACGGCGGCCGCGGCGCTCCGGCGATAGACACGAAAGCAACTCGTGTACGTGGCGAGTCGCTGGTGCAGCACGATCCGGTACAGGGCGGATAGCGACTTGGACAACGCCAGCCGCCAGCGGGGCACGTTGCGCACCTTCCCCAGTGCGTGGTATGGCGACGCGGTCACCAGATCGACGCCGTCCACCAACAGCGGAATCATATGCTGGAGCTCATGGGGGTCGTACGTGCAGTCGCAGTCCATGGAGCACACGATATCCGACGTGGCGCGCTGGATGCCGGTGACAATGCCCGCCGCGACGCCCTGGTTGGTGGCGTGGCGCACGATGATGCAGTTGGGGCGGTCGCCGAAGATCCGGTGTAACGCGTCGTTCGTGCCATCCGAGCTGTGGTCGTCTACGAAGATGAACGCAAATGCGTAGGAGGTGAGATGGTCCTCCACGCTCGCCAGTGTATTGGCGAGATAGGGGAGGATCAGCTCTTCATTGTAGCAAGGGATGACGACCGAGATCGCCGTCCGCACCGCCGGCGGGGCCGCGAGCGCGGTGCCGGACCCCGTGCCGGTCCCGAGCAAGCCTCGGGCCTCGGCATTTCCACCCTGGCCATCGGCGCTGCCGGCCGGCTTGAGCACCATCACGCCGCCCGAGATCCTGGCGCGCGGAAGAATGGTTTCCCGCGTCTCGGCGCGAATCGCGGCCGGCGTCAATCCGAGGTAGGTCGCCGCGGTCGTGAAGTGGTACCGCTTCAGGTAGTACCGCAGGATCTGCGGCATCCGATCGAGATTTCGGTATTGGCGGACGCGCGAGAACCAGGGGGCCGAGTTAATCTTGGGCTGGTCCGGATCGAGCTCCCACGTATGGAAGTACATGACGTAGGGGGCCGTGTACGTGCGCGTCCATTGGGCGACGGCACGACGGACCAGTCGATCCGGGAACTGCCGGAAATAGTTTCCGCCCGCGATCGGCACGAGGAAGCCGAAGATGTCGGCGGTCGAGATCGGCAACTCCCACAACGTCCGGTCGCCGTAACGATGGAGGTGCGCGAACCGGCGCCAGGGCTCCGACGCATAGGACCGAAGAATCGGACCGACGCTGGAATCGTACTCGTAGCCTTCATCAGCCAGCACGTCGAGCGCCCAGAGATCCGCGGGCTGGAACCAATCGTCGGCCACCCGGTAGCCGAGGATGCGATGTCCACCCGCCCGCTCGAGCGCCTCGCGCGCCCGCGCCAGGTCGTCCCGGAACTCGGCCGGTGTGAGTTGTCGAATGTTGCGGTGGTAGTACCCCTTGCTGGCGATCTCGTGGCCGCGCTCGGCGACGACGCGGATCAGTTCCGGCATCGTGTCCGCGACCCAGCCCAACACGAAGAACGTCGCCCGCGACTGGAACTCGTCCAGCAGGTCGAGCGTGCGCATGGTGCTCGCTTCGATCCGGCGCTCGAACCGGTACCATTGGCCGCGCTGGATCACGCGGTTGAAGGCCCCCACGTGGTAATAGTCTTCCAGCGCCACGGTCAGGATGTGCGGGCCGGTGGCGGATGCGTCCAATTCGAAGCTCGAGCGGCGGACGGAAACCGCCCCGCTCGGCGTCTGTGCGGTGACTCTCACAGGTCGATAGTCACGGGCAAGCAATGGCGAATCGGACCGCGCGATGTTGGCCGCGGTCTTCGGGCTTACGATGGGATCCACGTCGTCCACACCTCAGCAAGCCAGTGGCCACGCACGGCGACACAACGGCCCCGGTCTCCGACTCTGGCGAATCATTCTTAAGCCTATGTGGAGTAATGAGTTAATTGTAGTTTAGGGGTTCGAAACGCTCGTCGCCATCAAATGGACGGCGGCGTCCAGCGACGCTCGAGTCGACATATGTGGCGTGGTCTCTACAATCGACGCATAGCGGCGCGATACGCCACTGGAAAATAGCGCGCCAACAAGGTCGATCGGTGAGGGCTCGTGGCGTGAGGGACTCCACTCATGAGACGGCGCGCGCGGCAGGGAGCAACGGGCGCATCGGCGGTATGGCGCCCCTACTCCGGTCGGGGCGTTCCCGCTAGCCTACGGACGTGTCCGTCATGCAGTCGGCGTCGCCGCGATCGATTCTCCACATCTTGGCGCCGGCCCAAGCCGGCGGGCTGGAACGCGTGGTGCGGGCTCTCTCAGTGGGACAGGGCGGCCGCGGGCACAAGGTCACGGTGGCCGCGGTGCTCGAGCGGAGCCTGCAGCGCGGGGCCGACGCGGCCGCCCAGGCGTATGAACATCCATTCATCGCGAGCTTCGCTGGCACCAACGTGCTGGCGGTGCCGGTCATCGTCGGCCGGCGCGACTATCTGCGCGAGCGGATGGCGATCCGCGCGCTGGCCGAGCAGCATGCCGTGGACATCGTCCATACCCATGGCCGTCGCCCGGACGTGGTGGATTCCGGAATCGCGCGCGCGCGACATATCCCTGCGGTGACCACCGTCCACGGATTTACTGGGGAGGGGCTACGCAGCTTCGTGACCGCCGCGATCCAGCGACGCGCCTTCCGTCGGTTCGATGGGGTCGCGGCGGTCTCAGACGCGATCGCGGAGGCGCTCAAGCGCTTCGGCGTGCCGGCCGACCGGGTCCATGTGATCCAGAATGCGTACGACCAGGTCGCGCCGCCGCTACCGAGAGCGGAGGCCCGAGCGCGTCTGGGCGTCGCCAACGACGCTTATGTGATCGGCTGGGTTGGGCGTCTCTCTCGGGAGAAGGGCATGGACGTTCTATTGGCAGCCCTGGCCCAGTTGCGTGACCGCCCGGTGACGGTCGCCGTCATCGGCAGCGGGAGCGAGCAGGCCGCGCTCGCGGCCGATGCTGCCACGCGCGGGGTCGCGGATGCGGTGCGGTGGTTGGGCCAGGTGAACGACGCGCCGCGCCTCTTTTGCGGCTTCGACCTCTTCGTGCTGAGCTCCCGGACCGAGGGCACACCAATCGCACTCTTTGAAGCAATGGACGCAGGCATCCCGGTCGTGGCGACCGCCGTAGGCGGCGTCCCGGCGGTGGTGTCGTCGGCTGAGGCGTATCTGGTACCGTCCGAGGACCCGGCGGCGCTGGCGCGCGCCATCCGGGAGTCGTTCGACGATCGGCCCTCCGGGCATGCGCACGCGGCATCGGCGCGCGAGCGGCTGCGCGCGGACTACGCCGTCGGACCCTGGCTCGATCGGTACGATCAGCTGTACACCGCGCTGGTGTCGATGCGGAATGTCCGCGACGCGGACCGAGGGGCGGCGTGACGGTGGCTGGACCCTGGTGGGCCGTTGCACTGATGCTCATTCCGCTGGTGTTCGTGGGGTATGCGTACGCGGTGTATCCGCTGCTGTTGGCGGTGCTCGGCCGTCTCCGGCCGGCACCGCCCGAGCCCGCGGACCCCATCGAATGGCCGCTCATCAGCATCACCGTCCCCGCGTACAACGAAGAGCGGTCGATCGGCGCGACCATCGAGAATCTGTTGGCCGCCGACTACCCGGCCGATCGCCGCCAAATCCTCGTCGTGTCGGATGGATCGACCGATGGCACTGATGCCGTGGTGCAGGGGTACGCCGCCCGAGGGGTCGAACTGCTCCGATTGCCGATCCGGCGCGGCAAGACAGGCGCCGAGAACGCCGCGGCGGCGGCGGTGCGCGCCGAGATCATCATCAATACGGACGCGTCGGTGCGCATCCTCCCTGATGCCATCAAGCCGCTCGTCCGCGCGTTCGGTGACCCGACGGTCGGCGTCGCGTCGGGGCGGGACGTGAGCGTCGGGGACGTGGCGGCAGAAGGGAACCGTGGCGAGTCGGGGTACGTCGGCTACGAGATGTCCGTGCGGGATCTGGAGACGCGACTGGGCTCCATCATCGGCGCCAGCGGCTGCTACTACGGATTTCGGCGCGCCGTGTACGCCCCGGATTTTCCGGACGCCTTGAGCCGCGACTTCGCGAGCGTGCTGATCGCGCGGGAGCGCGGGTTCCGGTCGGTGTCGGTGACGGCGGCGCGCTGTGTCGTCCCCCGCACCGTGTCATTGCGGGCTGAGTTCCGACGCAAGGTGCGGACGATGGCGCGTGGCCTCGCGACGCTCTGGTACAAGCGCGCGTTGCTCGATGGCCGCCGGTATGGAGTCTTCGCATTCATGTTGTTCAGCCACAAACTCTGCCGGTGGCTGGTCTACCTGGCGGTCCCGCCCGCGCTCGTCGGGCTCGTGGTCCTCGCGTTCAGCGATCGCGCGGCGGCGGTGCTGCTGGCAGTGGTGGCGCTCGGCGCGGGCATCGGCCTCGTGGCGCTGCGCACCGGCGACCGGCGGCCGCTCGCGCGACCGGTCGCGCTCTGTGGGTATCTCGTAGGCAGTATCACGGCCGGTGTGCTGGCGTGGGTCACGTTCTTCCGCCGTCAGCGGACGCCGATGTGGGAGCCGACGCGGAGGCCGGTGTAGCGATTGGCGAGTGGCGAGTGGCGAGTGGCAACAACCGTCACCCGTCTGCTGCGGGCCGTTGTCTACGGAACCGCGGTGTAGCCCGTCGCCCACACGCTCATCGCCAATCGCCCATCGCTAACCGCCAATGAACCTGTGCCGCAGCAGGACCGCGCCGCACAGGGCGCCCCAGCCTAGGACGGTCGCGATGAGTGGGCCGTCGGCCCAGACGGCGTCGGTGGGGGATTCCGAGGCGGAGCCGGACTCGGCGATGTACCAATACCGGAAGAGCCCGAACAACACGAGCGGCACGGTGATGGCGAGGCCGGGGCGTACGGTGATGACGAAGAGGCCGTAGAACACCACTGCGCTGAGCGCCGACATCTCCGCATACCGATCCAAGAGCCGGACCGTGTAGAGGCGCAGGACGGAGCGCGCCGACCCACCCGTGGCGACGAGTTCGTCGCGGCGCTTCACGGCAGCCAGGTACAGCGCGAGGCAGAGCGTGGTGATGAGCATCCAGAGGGAGAGCGGGACGCCGATCGCGACGGCACCGCAGAAGACCCGGAGGACGAAGCCCGCGGCGAGCGCGAAGATATCGACGACGGGGATGTGTTTGAGCTTGACCGTGTACGCGGCATTGAGCAGCACGTAGGCGACCGCGACACCGGTCGTCTTGAGACTCCAGAAGGCAAACGCGGCGATCAGGATGTACAGGCCGCTCAGGAGGACGCGTGCCTGCGCCGGACTGATCTCCCCGCTGGCGATCGGTCGGGTCCGCGACTTGGTCGGGTGCGCGCTGTCGGCCTCCCGGTCGGTGAGGTCGTTGAACACATAGGTGGCCGACGACGCGATGCAGAAAAGCGCCGTCGCGAGGATGGCGCGCTCGACGGCAAGCACGTGGATGAACGTCCCCGAAAAGATCAGCGGGGCGACCACGAAGCTGTTCTTGATCCACTGACGGGGGCGCATCAGCCGGATCAATGCAGGCACGAGACCCGGGCGCACCGCCGCGCCGGGCACCACGCCCCGGACCGGGGTCGATCGCGAGTCCGGGTTGGGCACTCCTCCGGCCGCCGCGGCCACGGGCTCGATTTGCACGGTCAATTCAGCGGCGCTGTCAGCGGCGGGAGACTGGACGACTGGAGCGGGCGCTGGCGGGGGTTCTGAAGACGACGTGGGGGACGCGTCGGGCCGTCCTCCGGGACCGAGGTCCGCCCCCGCCGGATGTCGGGGCGCGGTCACGAGTGGGTCCGACTCCGGCCGCGACTACCAGCCGCCGCGCTTGAACAACATCACGGGCAGCGTCTTCAGCATGATGCGCACGTCTTCCACCATTCCCTGGCGTCGCAGATACTCGAGGTCATAGCGCACCTTGACTCGGACATCGTCCACCGAAGCGTCGTACGCGGCGCTGATCTGGGCGAGCCCGGTGATGCCCGGCTTGGCGCGGTGGCGCAACGCGTAGTCGGAGATGTCCTCGCGCAGCCGGACCACGATCCCGGGCCGTTCCGGGCGAGGGCCGACGATGTTCATGTCGCCTTTGAGCACGTTCCACAGCTGCGGCAGCTCATCGATCCGTGTCTTGCGCAGGAAGCGGCCGACCGGCGTGACGCGGGGGTCGTTCTTGGTGGCCCACACCTCGCCGCAGTGCCGCTCGGCGTCGATGTACATCGACCGGAACTTGTAGATCGTGAAGACGAGTCCCCCGATATCGCGCGCGCGACGGTCGTACAGCGCGAGGGCTCGACGTGACCGCCGATCGATGCCGACTCGGGTCTGCGTGTAGAGGATCGGACCGGGCGACGTCAGCTTGACCACGACCGCGATGACGAGGAAGATCGGGATCAACACGAGCAGGGCAACGCTGGCCAGGACGATGTTCAAGGCGCGGTTAGCGATCTCCGAGCGGCTCCGTGGGGGCGCGTGGACGCGAGCGACGTGTGCCCCGGAGGTCCGTGTCTGGCGAACCGCATCCACGTTTCCCAAGCCCGCGATTGCCCGTGCCGCTGCGCCGGACGTCCGGGCGACCCGGAGCTCGCCCGTGATGCGAGCCGCCGAGACCACACCCCGAACGTCGGGAAGCGCCTGGATACCAGGTCTGTTGGGCACGCGAGAGAGGTCCATGGGGCTAGTGACGGGAGTCGTCCGGTCTGGGTTAGTGTCTGGTGATCAACACGACGCTGACGCCGATGCTGGCGACGATGGCGACGATTCCCAAGACGCGCAGGAAATTGCCGCCCGGCGTTTTCTCGCCGACGACGATGGCGTCACCGGCCCGCACATCGAGCTGGTCCAACGTCTCACCGCGTGCGAACGCCTCCTGCACGCGGTCGGACGTCAGCACCGTCGCGTCGCCGCGGCGAATCGTGGTCTTCGACAGGTCGGCGTTCTGTCCCAACCCGCCGGCTTGCATCACCACGTCGCTGGCCAATTCATCTGCCGGTGCAGAATAGAATCCAGGGCGTCCGACAGGTCCCAGCACATCCACCCGGACGAGTGCGACGGCCCGGATATCCGGATTCCGCAGGTACTGCCCGAGCTGCTGTTTCAGGTAATCCTGCAGCTCCGATCGGAGTACCCCGTGGACGGAAATGTCGGGAATGTTCGCGAGGTGCAGGATCTGGTTGGCCCGTACCGCGAGGGTGTCGGTCAGCGTCGGCTCACCCTGCACGAACAGCGCGATCCGGTCGCCGGGCTGGAAATCGCCGTTGGCCAGGCGCTCCCGCGCGGCCGCAGCCCTCGGTCCCTCGCCAGCCGCCACGGCCTGCAACTCCGCTCGAGTCGCGACCGCACCCAGCCCGGTGGCACCGGGGGTGGTCACGGAAGACGGCGGGGTCGTTGGGGGGATCACGACGGTCGTCGTTGACTGGGCAACTGCTTGGGAGGACCAGACGGCGCCAATGGCCAGCGCCGTGACAGCGGCGACGCGAACGGCCACGCGAACGGCCACGCTGCTGCCTGCCACCCGGGCCCTCCGGCCACACGAGTCATTGCCCGCGTGTCGCCGTTGGACTGAGGTCAACGACGATGCCAGCGAGCGATCGACGGCGCTATCGTGAGCGAGCGGAGTGTTGGGTGCATCGGAACGCACAGTAGGGAGGGGTCTCAGTGTGAAGTCGAGCGCGACATACGCACCCAACGTGCTTACGAACTAGACAGCAGCGAGGATTCGGTAATCCGTTGTGGTACTGACGCTTGCGTAATATGCGATTCGGGTGTAGATGTAGCCCTCGCGCGCCAACTGTAGGGGAGAAACTACACGTATGTTGCATTGTGAGCGCTATGCCTCAAGTAAGACTGGTCAGCGCACGTCAACGTGACATTGGCGACGCCGCGATGACCGCCATTGTTGGTCGATCGCCAGGTGATGAAAAGGTGACTTGCATCACGGTCCGTGTTACGTCGCACCATCGAAGCTGTGGACTTCACGCGGCACCGTGCGGCAATGGATGAGTACGGCATACAAGGGCAACTCGTTTTGACGGTGCGAGTTACGGCAATGTACGAATTCCCGCACGAGACCTGCATGGCCGCATCGTCATGGCCGAAGTCGAATTAGCCGTCGCGCCGCGCGCGCTGCGCCCGCTGCTCGTGCTCATCGCGAACGATCAGGAGTGGTCGGCGCGGTCGCTCGAGACGATCCTCGGCCCGCACGGATACGCTGTGTTGCGCACGTACAATGCTCGCCAGACACTCGATCTGGCGCGGCGGATCCGGCCCGACGCCGTGATCGTGGATGCCCGACTTCCCGACGGCGATGGGCTGGAGCTCTGCGCCAGCTTGCGTGGCGACGACTACCTCGGTCCGGCGACTCCGCTGATCGTGACCACGTCCGATCCTGGCCAGCGCAGCCAACAGGTCGCGGCCTACAAGTCCGGGGCGTGGGACTACGTGATGCTGCCGCTCGATGGCGACGTGCTGTTGCACAAGCTGGACACCTTCGCCGGCGCCAAGCGGGAGGCCGACCGGCTCCGGGACGAAGGGCTGCTCGATCCGGCGACCGGGTTGTACAATGCTCGCGGGCTGGCGCGGCGCGCGCGGGAGATTGGCGCGGCGGCGGCCCGGCGTCGTGACCCGCTGGCGTGCGTGGCGCTGACGCCCGCGCCCGAAGGCTCCCGCATGGATGATGCGGCCACCGACGACGCCGTAGTCCGCGTCGCGGAGCAACTCGGGGCGGTGTTGCGGCGCACGGGTCGGTCGTCGGACGCGGTTGGCCGGCTCGGTCCAACAGAATTCGCGATCGTCGCGGCGGCTACTGAAGCCGCCGGCGCGGAGCGACTGGCGGAGCGGGTCCGGGAAGCGATGGATGCCGAACGCATGGTCATTCCCCGCGGACACGACGGCGCCGAACGCGTCCGCATTCGAGCGGGCTACTACGCCGTACCCGACTATGCGGAATCAGACGTAGACGCCGTCGAGATGCTCGTCCGCGCGGCCTCGGCCCTGCGTCAGGCTTCACCACGAGGCGCAAAGGGCGGGTTCACGCCGATACAGGCATTCGCGAACGCTGGGAGATAGGGCAGCGATTAGCGGGTAGCAAAAAAAACTCGGGGCCAGCTGCATCACACCGCAGCCGGCCCCGACGTTTTTTTTGCCAATCGCCAATCGCCACTCGCTAACCGACCTCTTCCCGCGTGCCCACTTCGCCGACCTTCGACGGCAGTTGGGCTTGGCGTTCGGAGTCGTCGAGGTTGTAGCCATAGAGGTACGAGTAGTAGCGGAACGCGCCTTCCGCCTTGACGTCGTTCAACACGCATCCGAGTACGCGAATGGGGTAGCGGTCCACGACGCTCAGTTTGGCTTGGGCCATCTGGCGATCGCTGCGGCCGATACGGAGCACCACCATCATGTGGCCGGTGGCCGCGCTGAGCGCCAACGGGTCGATGCCGGCGCCCAGGGGCGGGCTGTCCACGATGATGACGTCGAAGTGCGGGCGGAGCGAGTTCAGGAACTGCAGCATGCGCTCGGAGGCCAACAGCTCGGGGCCGCGGTGGCGGCGGGCACCGCACGCCACGACGGTGAGGTTCTCGTAGTCGGTGGCCTGGAGCACTTCTTCCAGCGAGGCGTTGCCCGTGAGGTAGTCGAGGACTCCAGGGGCTTGATGGATGCCGAACGTCGCGTGGAGCTGCCCCCGTCGGATATCGCCGTCTACGAGCAGCGTGCGCCGTCCTGATTCGGCGAAGGACATGGCGAGGTTCGACGAGATGAGGGATTTGCCCTCGCCCGCGCCCGGACTGGTGATCGTGAACATCGAGGTGGCGCCCGGCTCGAACAGATTCATGAGGTTGAGCCGGATAGTTCGAAATGCTTCGACCACCTGCGCGGCTTCCTCCTCGTCAGCGTCCTGATCGCGGGGGCGCACCATCGGCACGGTCCCGATGATCGGGAGTCCGAGCTCGTCGGTCGCTTGCTCCGGGTAGCGCATCCGCCGATCCAAGCGGTCGAGCAGGATCGCGAGGGCGAGGCCGAGTCCGAGCCCACCGGCGAGGGTCATGAACATGATGCGTGGCTTGGTGTTCCGCGACGGAGTCGTCGGCGTGACCGGGCGGTCGAGAATCTGCACGTCCGGAATGGCGCTCTCGCCCGCCAGGCGTGCCTCTTCGTAGCGGCTTTGCAGCGTGTTGTACAGCAACGCGGCCTGATTGACCTCGCGCTGGAGCCGCACGACCTCGACTTGCGCTTTGGGCAGCTGAGTGATGTCCCGCGACTCGCTCGACACGCGCTGTGAGACCGCCTGCTCGGAGGTGCGCAGCCGCCCGAGCGCCTGTTGCGCCAACTGCGGAATCGTCTGCGTCTGCAGCGTGGTGATCGACGTTTGCAGGTCGCGCACCGGCTTGTAGTCATCCGTGTACTTGAGCCGGAGCTCGCGGAGCTCGTTCTCCTTCGTGCTGTAGGCCTTGATGGCGTTGTTGAGATTGTCGGAGCTGAGCATGAGGCCCGGGACCGCCAGCAAGTCCTCGGGATTGAACTCCGGCGTGCCGGCAGTGGTGAGAATCTCCTGAACGCGGGCGATGTCCTGGCGCAGGTTGTCGCGCTGCACCTGGTTGCCGAAGTAGTTCGTGATCTCCGGATTTTGGCCCGTTCCGCCGCCGACCGCGGTCGCGAGTGGTGCGCCTCCCTGTCCGCCCGCGGGCGCGAGCGCATCGGCTCCGGGGGCGGCGGATGCACCGCCGCCGACTCCAGCGCCGCGCGTGACGGCGCCAGTCTCGTAGATCTCGAGCGACTGCTCCGCGGCTTTGAGGCGGGTATCGGCGTACTGCAACTGGGTGCCGAGGATCGATGTCAGGTCCACCACCTTGCGCCGCTTCAAGTCGGCGGCGACGGAGACGAACCGGGTCATCCAGGAGTTGAGCGTCGCCGCCGCGTCGTACCCGTGGTCCGACGTGAGCGTGACCTCCATGAACTGACTGTTGTCCGGGAGGTTCGAGGTGACGCGATCGGCCAAGCCCTGCGACGCCTGGTGTTGGGATTCCATGAAGAAGCCCAGCGGGCTGGCGTGGCGAAGGGCGGACGGTGAGGGGCGCCACCGGAAGCCGAGCTTGCGCCCGATGGAATCGCCGAGCACGCCGCGCTCGAGGACCATGCCGTCGCGCCCCGGCGTCGCGAGCGCATAGTGCATGCTGTCCGGCGTGACGGTGACCTGGTAGGACCCACTCTGGAACACGGGCGCGACGTCGAATCCCACGAACGCGAAATCCTGCAACGGTTGACTGTGCAGATACAGCCTGCGCTCGAGCACCACCGAGTCCGTCACGCGGAGACTCCGGAACAACTGCTCCCAAGTCGCGGAATTCAGGAGTTGGTCGGCCTGGATCGGCGCCGCGCCCGACGATTGATGCCGATCGTCGCCGATCGAGATCCAGATCGTGCCGTGCGCCTCGTACTCGGGGACGACGAACCGCGTGGCAATGTACCCACCGACAATGCCCGCAATCACGCAGGCCACGATCAACAGCCGGAAACGGCGGAGGGCCGCGAAGTAGCGGTGCCATGGCGTCGTGGGCTCGCCGGCCAAGGCGGGTTCGAGCGCTGGGGCCCCCCACCCGCCGGCCATGGCGGGCAGATCGGCACCCCTGCGTTCAGCGGGTAGCCCGGAGCGGGTGGGGACGGGGAGCGGCGAGTGGCTCATGCGCGGAGTCGCGGTTTAGGGGGCATCGATTGATGGGAATCTACGACAGCTGGCAGGGCGCGACCTCTCCGCACCGCTCGCGGCAGCGCAAGATCGTGTCCAACCAGCGAGGTGATCAGTAAGAGTCGAAGTCGAGCGTCAGTCGTCTATATGTGGATATTGTGCAACACCGTGTCGTGGTAACGATACATCTGTGTGTCGTTCGCGCAACGAACTGTCTTGACTCCTGCAACAGTCTACGCTAACTAGGGTTAGGACGTTGGAGCTCGCTAACGTTGAGGAGAGGCTATGACCGTGGACCGTCGCCCGCCGTCCGAAGTATCGCCGAATGTGGCGGCGCGGCCCTCTGGCGGGTTCGGTGGGAGTGTGGCGCCCGCGCCCACCGTATCACCGAGCAATGGCGGGGCCGCGGCCATGGCCGCCCGCGACGCGATGATGGGATCGCCGGACTTTCGGTCGAGTCTGCGCATTCTGCTGGTCGATGATGATCGGACACTCCGCGAAGGGTGTGCGAGCGTACTCCAGATCGACGGCTACAATGTGACGACGACGGGCCGGGGCGATGAGGCACTCGAGCTGCTCAAGCGCCGCAAGTTCGACATCATCCTCGTCGATCTCTATATGACCCCGGTCACCGGGATGGACATCCTCCGCGGCGCGCTCGACGCACACCGTGAGACCATCGTCATCGTGATGACCGGCAACCCCAGCGTCTCCACCAGCATCGAGGCGTTACGGGCCGGGGCGTGGGACTACCTGCCGAAGCCGTTCTCCGCACAGCACATGCAGATCCTGCTCGGGCGCGCGTCGCACGCCGTCATGGTGGCCCGGGAAACCCGGGAGTTTCGGGTCCAGCTCGTCGAGCAACATGGCAACAGCGACAAGATCACCCTGCTCGGGGTGTCGCCCGCGTTCCGACAGGCGGTGGACCTCGCGCGCAAAGTCGCCTCCACCGACGCCTCGGTGATGATCAGCGGCGAGTCGGGCACCGGGAAGGAGCTCATCGCGCAGTTCATCCACCGGCACAGCCGGCGGGCGAGCCGCAAGCTGGTCCCGATCAACTGTGCCGCCCTCCCAGAGCCACTCCTCGAATCGGAGATGTTCGGGCATCGGAAGGGGGCGTTTACGGGCGCGGATCGGGACAAGCCCGGGCTGCTGGAGACGGCGAACGGCGGGACGCTCTTCCTCGATGAGCTGACCGAGATGTCGCATCCGCTCCAGGCCAAGCTCCTGCGCGTGCTCCAGGACGGCGTGGTGCGGCGCGTAGGCAGCGAGCAGCAGGATGCGGTCGTGGACGTCCGGTTTATCTCGGCGACCAATCGTGAGCCCCAGGAAGCGGTCAACTCGGGCGTCCTCCGCGAGGATCTGTTCTACCGGCTCCGGGTGGTGCCCATCAAGCTGCCGCCGCTCCGCAAGCGGCTGGAGGACATTCCGCTGTTGGCGAACCATTTCCTCGCGCATTATTGGGAGCGGCATCGCCCAGCGGGAGACGTGCAACCAAAGCTCACCGACGCGTGCATCGAGTTCCTGCGGAGCCGCCCGTGGCGGGGAAACGTGCGTGAACTGCAGAATGTCATCGAGCACGTGGCGGTGATCGCCGAGCCGGGTCAGTCGATCCGTCCCGAAGACATTCCCGTGTATGAAGACGCGGTGGCGCACCCACCCGCCGACGCGGTCTCGGCCGCGATCATGAGCGACGCCTACCACTCGGCCAAGGACAAGCTCGTGGCGCACTTCGAGAAAGAATATCTCCAGCGCCTCGTCGTCCGGGCCGGGGGCAACATGTCGCGCGCCGCACGGCTCGCGAACATCGACCGTACCACGCTGTACCGGTTGATGGAGAAGCACGGGTTCCGGCGCGACGAGCTCTCGGGTACGCTCGAATGATCGGTGGTGCGTCGCCGATGCCGGCGGAGACGCTTGGCCCTGACGACGCGATGAGCGCCGCCGCCGGCAGACCATCGGGGTCCGCCGTCCCTGCGCGCGGTCGCGGCGCTGGCGAGCGCGATAGCGCAGACGAGACTGCTCGCGCGCCGGCCGTCGGCGCGCGCCGCGAGGCGTTCGTCGCACCCGTCGCACCCGTCGCACCCGTCGCACCCGTCGCACCGGTGCCGAGTGAGACGGACGAGCCCGCGCCGGCCCCGACCGCGACGTCCGCCGGCGATGTCGCCGATCAGTTCGCGGCGCATCTCGCGGGTCGCGACGCCATGCAGCTCATCGTCGAAGTCGCGCACGACATGCGGTCGCCGCTCGGGTCGATTCTCTTCCTCGCCGAGCGCCTCCGTGGAATGCAGAGCGGCCCCCTGACCGCGATGCAGGAGCGACAGATCGGGCTGATCTACAGTGCAGCGTTCGGATTGAGCACGTTGGCCGGCGACGTGATCGAGTTGGCGCGCGGAGGCGAGGGGTTGCTGCACCAGCAGCCGATCCCGTTCTCGGTGGCCGATCTCATGGGATCGGTCGCCGCGATCGTGCAGCCGATCGCGGAGGAAAAGGGGCTCGCGGTCCGACTGGTTCCGCCGCCCGCGGACGCCCGGGTCGGGCAGCCCGCGGTACTCAGCCGCGTGCTGCTCAACCTCACGACCAACGCCCTCAAATTCACGGTCGAGGGCGGCGTCGAGGTGGCCGCGACGCAGCGGTCGCGGACTCGGCTGGAGTTCTCGGTGCAGGACAGCGGGCGCGGCATCCCCGCCCAGGTGATGGACACGCTCTTCGACGCCTTTCGCCGCCGGCCGAAGCCAGGGGAGTACACCTTCTCGAGCGCCGGACTGGGGCTCGCGATCTGCCAGAAGTTGGTCGCGTCGCTCGGCGCAGAGCTCGCCGTTGACACGTCGGACAAGGGGACGCGGTTTCACTTCGAGCTGGACCTGCCGCTCGCGCCGCGAATCTAGCCTCCGGCGCAGAGCTGGCGTGGTCCCCGAAGATGCGGCTCGTGGGGCGCCCGATTATTAATTCCCGAGGCTTGTTCGCCACGCCGCCTTCGTTCGTATACTCAACTGCTCACATGCCAGATTCACTCGACGTCAAAGACTCGCGCACAGGCACGAGCTATCAGATCTCGATCGCCGACGGCGCCATCCGGGCCGCCGACCTCCAGCAGCTCAAGGCCGTGCCGGACGATCACGGGCTGCTCAGCTATGATCCCGCGTTCCTGAACACGGCGGCATGCCGCAGCGCGATCACCTACATCGACGGCGACAAGGGGATCCTGCGCTATCGCGGGTATCCGATCGAGCAGTTGGCGGAGCGGGCCAGCTTCCTCGAAGTCGCCTGGCTGCTGCGCCACGGCGAGCTGCCGACGCAGCCGCAATACGACGCGTTCGTGCGCGAGATCACGTACCACACGTACGTACACGAGAACCTGAAGACGTTCCTGTCGGGGTTTCGCTACGACGCGCATCCGATGTCGATGCTCTGCAGCGCGGTCGCGGCGCTGTCGTCGTTCTACCCCGAGGCGAAGGACATCTTCGACCCCGTGCAACGCAACATCTCGATCATTCGGTTGGTGGCGAAGGTCCCGACGATCGCAGCGTTCATATACCGGCACATGAAAGGCCTGCCGTTCGTCTATCCGGACAACGACCTGTCGTACGGCGAGAACTTCCTGTCGATGGTCGCCCGGATGAGCGAGCCGAAATACCGATCGAATCCGGTGTTCACCCGGGCGATCGAGATTCTGTTCATCCTCCACGCGGATCATGAGCAGAACTGCTCGACGAGCGCGGTCCGTGGCGTCGGATCGTCCCACGTCGATCCGTACTCGGCGGTTGCGGCGGGGATCGCGGCGCTCTACGGCCCGCTCCACGGTGGGGCAAATGAAGCGGTGCTCCGGATGATCCAGGAAGTCGGCGACAAGTCTCGCGTGCCGGCATTCATCGAGGGCGTCAAGAAGGGGTCAGGGCGGCTGATGGGGTTCGGCCATCGCGTCTACAAGAGCTACGACCCGCGAGCCACGATCGTGAAGCGCTTGGCGTACGACGTCTTCGAGTCCGTGGGTATGGACAAGGATCTCGAGATCGCGCTCGAGCTGGAGCGCATCGCGCTCCAAGACGACTATTTCGTTTCGCGCAAGCTCTATCCCAACGTGGACTTCTACACCGGGCTGATCTACCGCGCGATGAAATTTCCCACGTCGTTCTTCACCGTGCTGTTCGCTATCGCGCGCACGGCTGGCTGGCTGGCCCAGTGGGAGGAGATGCTGCTCGACAAGGAGCAAAAGATCGCCCGGCCGCGCCAGATCTATACCGGCCCCGCCGAACGCCCGTACCAGAGCACCCTGAAGCAGGCGGTCGTCATGCCGACGGGTCGTTCGTAGCGGCGAACGACGCGTCCGTTGGCCGCGGCGCTACGCCAGCGGTTGACGGGCGAGCAGGGCCGACACCTGTGCAGCGGCGCCGGTCCAACTGTAGGCCGCGCGGACGAAGCGCCGCGCCTCGTCACCCAATTGGGCGCGCTCGTGCGGGTCCGACAACAGGCGCACGAGGATGTCCGCCGCTGTGCCCGGGTCGTCGGTGACCAGACGATCGTGGCCGCTGGGGATGGGAAGGCCGTTGGCGGCGAGGCGCGACATCACGACGGGCAGACCGTGGGCCCATCCCTCGAGCACCTTGTTCTTCACGCCAGATCCGCTGACCATCGGCGCGGCGCAGACCCACGCCGCATCGAACGCATCGCGCATCCGCTCGATGTTGGCGTGCACCGCGATGGCGGGTGGGGCGGCGAGCGCCAGGACCTCGGGCGTGGGGTTCCGGCCCGCGATCACCAACCGCGCCTCGGGTAGCGCGCGGGCGACGGCCGGCCAGATGCGTGTGGCGAGCTCGCGGGCGGCGGCGATGTTCGGCTCGTAGTTCAGCGTGCCCACAAAGAGGACCGTGGGCTGTCTGGCGGGCGCCGGTTGGCTCGAGGCATCCGCACTGGCCGGCATCGCCACGCCGTTCGGGATCACGGTGATCCGCGCGGCGGAGCCTGGCGCGCCGAGTCGACGGAGCGCGGCGCCGTCGTCTCGACCCACGACCACGGTGGCGGCGGTGCGTCGCACGACGCGGCGCTCGTAGTCCGCGACGGCGAGCGTGGTGCGCAACGCGCCCGCGAGTCGGCGTCCGCGGCGCACCGGTCCGCCGGCCGACGGGTCCCCGGCCGCCCGGCGCGCGGCGCGCCACATGGTCAGCGCGAGGCAATCGATCCGATCGGCGACACTGTGCGGAGCGCCGGGAATGGTCCACGCGAGAAACTCGGCGGCGGGCCACAGCAGCATCGCGGCTGGCTGCTGGCGTGCGACGGCCCGGGTTGCGGCCGTGACCAGCGGCGTGGTATCGAACTGTGACGGGATGCTGCGCCACCGTCCGGTGAGGGTGACGGCTTCGTAGTCCGCGAGGGCGAGTCCGGGTGGCGGCGACGAGGCGCCCGGTGCGTCGGGCCCCGGTGTGGCCGCGATGACGCTGACGTCCCAGTCGGCGACCAACTCTTCGAGCAGATGGTGGATTCGGAGCGCGACGCCATCGGCGACCGCCCAGATCGCGGTGGGTGTCACGGCTAACAGCCGGCGTCCGGGCGCACCCCGACCGGCGGTCACGACCCGCCGTCGCGTCGTCGTCGGCGCGCGGTCGCGCCGGTACGTCCCCGTGAGGACACGGCCGCCTCTCCGCGCAGTGCGTGCTCCGTCGTCTCACCTCGCGTCGCGCACATTGTACGCACAGGGCATGCGGCGCATCGGGGCGCGCGCGCCGTGCACACGAGCGCGCCGAGTTCCATCAGTGCCTGGTTGTGCGTATACGCCACCCTGCCGGCGCGAGGAAGCGTGGCCGCGGCGATAGCCCACGCGACACGGCGGCCGGCCGACGTACGGGCGTCCACCCCTCGCGTGAAGACCCGGGTGAGCACGCGGGCAACATTGGTGTCCACCAGCGCGGCGGCGTGGTGGTACGCGAACGACGCCACTGCTCCCGCCGTGTACGCGCCCACGCCGGGGAGCGCGCGAAGCGCGGTGGGGTCGGAGGGCAGTGTCGCGGGCTCGGGGATGGCGCCGGACTCGGGATCGGCGCGCGCGGCGGCGGTTGCCACGGTCCGAGCGAGGCGGTGGAGATTTCGCGCGCGGGCGTAATAGCCGAGTCCACTCCACGCGTCCATGACCTGCTTCGGCGACGCGGCAGCGACCGACTCCAGCGTCGGGAAGCGTCCGAGAAACTGCCCGTATTTCGGTACGACACGCACGACCTGCGTTTGCTGGAGCATGAGCTCCGAAACCAGGATGTGATAGGGGTCGTGCGTCCGCCGCCACGGCAGATCGCGCGCGTTGCGTCGATACCAGGCCCGCAGCCGGCGGCCGAATTCGAGACGCGCGGCGGCGAGGATTGCGGGTGGCGCGGCGGCAGACCGCGTGTCTCGTGCGGGCGAGTGGCGCACCGCGCGGATCACACGACCTCGATCCGATCGTAGCCCTTGAGCTGGTAGACGATCGCCGACACGATCCAGCTCGCGATGAATATGCCGATGATCAGGTAGCCGATGGTGCCGAAGTTTCGGTTCAGCGACTGAATCATGTCCCAGAACGCGCCCTGCAGTCGCAGCTTGTCGGCGAGTAGTCCCAGCGCCTCGATGCCACCGACCATCAGCGCGATGATGACCGAGACGGCGGTGATGGTCATGTTGTAATACAACTTGCGCAGCGGTTTGACGAATGCCCATCCGTAGGCGCCGAGCATCAGGATGCTGTCGGTCGTATCCACCAATGACATCCCCGCGGTGAACAGCGCCGGGAAGACGAGGATCGACCACATCGGCATCCCCTTCGACGCTTCGGCGGCCGAGATCCCGAGGAGACCGATTTCGGTGGCGGTGTCGAAGCCGAGACCGAAGAGCAGCCCCAGCGGGTACATGTGCCAGCTCGCCCGAATCATCCCGAAGAGTGGGCGGAAGACGCGCGCGAGCAACCCGCCGCCCGCGAGCAGCGTGTCGAGGTCCTCTTCCACGTACGGACCGCCTCGGCGAACGCGGTGGAAGGTGCGATAGACCGTGACGAGGATGACGAGATTCATGACCGCGATCGCCAGCAGGAACAGCGCAGACACCAGCGTGCCGATGATCCCACCCACGTCCCGGACGGTGGAGAGTCGCTGGTTGAAGGCCATGGCGGTCGCCGCGATGGCAGTCGACGCGAGCACGACGACGGTCGAATGACCGAGGGAGAAGTACAGCCCGACGGCGACCGGGCGCTGTCCGTGCTGCATCAGCTTGCGCGTGACGTTGTCGATCGCGGCGATGTGGTCGGCGTCGATGGCGTGCCGGAGGCCAAGTCCGTAGGCGAGGAGGGCCGTCCCCAGCACGACCGGATAGCGGTGAAACGTCGTAAAGGCCCACGCCCACGCGGCCAGGTTCGTGACGACGAGCACGAGGTAGATGGCGCTAATCCTCGTGCGCAGAGAGGTGCTGTCGCCGCGGGTTCCCCTGTCGTGGTGGCCGGGCAGCGGCATCAGCTCTTGGGGTCCTGGCTGTCGGAGGCTGCCTCGACGCGTCCGTTGACCTCCGTCTCATACATCGGGACGGCTCGACAGTGGTGTGTAGCGAGAGAACATACAGATGCCTAATTATATCTGAGTGGGGTGGAGCCGGGACTCGCGGGGCGGACCGGTATCTTCCCGTTGGATGTGCGCCGTCATGTTGACCGGTCGCTCCGACGTGCCGCAGCCCCGTGCTGGCTCGAACGCCGGGACGGACACTGGGCCTCGTAGGCGACGATCGGCCGGCCCCGTACGTTGCTGCCGCCGCGGAATTCGCCCCGCCCCAACCGGCCGGTGCCGGCATCGTGCCTCAGCGTGCGCGGGCGGTCGCGCGTACACTCGTCGGGTGGGGAGCGTCTCGGGCGCTGCGGTGCGGCGGTCGGGTCGCTGCGCTGGGCGTCGGTCCGCACAGCAGTGCAGCTACGGGTACCGCTACGGGTATCGCTACGGGTATCGCTGCGGTTGCGGGTACGGCTACAGGTACACGTACCGGTCATACGGTGGCCGGAGCTAATCGCGGTGGGAATGCCCCGCCAAAATGGCGTTCCCGCCAATCCGGTCCGCCGGCTCGTGGCCGGTCCATGGGTGCGGTCGCAATGAGGGGATGCACGATGGGATTTGCGGTTGGACAACGACTTGTCGGTCTCGCGCTCTGCCTGTGCGGGGCGATCGCGGCACCGTTGGCCCCTGCGGCGCTCGGCGCGCAAGGGGGCGGTGACTCGGCCGCCCGGGCGAGGCAGGCTGGCGTCGCCGTCCCCGCCGACTCGTCGCCGGCCACGTCCGGGCTTCGACCCCTCACGTCTGCGTACGATACGACGCGCACCGACAGCACGATCCTATACGCGGCCGTGATGGGGATGGCCGAGGTGGTGTCGGCGACATTGCGCAACAGTCCGGCCATGGCGCAGGCCAACGGGGCCGTTCGCACGGGACAATCGGGTGAGCGGGTCGCGTACGGCGAGTTCCTGCCCTCGGTGACGCTCAACTCGGGCGCCTTTCAGAGCGACGCACGCTCGCTCACGCTGACGCCGACTCCCACGAGCGGGGTGGGCACCGTGCTGTCGTACCCGGCCCAGTCGTACTCGGCGGGCCTGGCGGCGTCGTACGATGTCTTCACCGGTGGGCGACGCAGCGCGGACATCAAGGCCGCGCGCGCCACCACGCGCTCGGCCGACGCGGCGCTCATTGAGCAGCGCTATGCGGTCCAGCTCATCGGCAGGCAAGCGTTCTATGAGGTGCGTCGGTCACGCGAGTTGGTCGCGGTCTCCCTCGACCGGGTTGCCACGGCCGATCGTGCCTTGCAATACGCGGACACGCGCATGCGACGGGGCACCGCGACGCGCGCCGACGTGCTGCTTGCGCGTCTCAACGTCAGCACGGCGCGCCAGCAACTGATCGCAGCCCGCGACACGTTCACGACCAGCGTGTACTCCTTGGGCCGACTGGTCGGGGTGGACGGCGCGGTCGGGACGCGGGGTGACGACAGCCTGCCGTCCGTCACCCTGGCGCTCGGGGACTCGGCGCTCATCGACTTGGCGGTCCACGGGAGCCCCGGGGTGCGGACGGCGAATGAGTTCGCGATGGCGAGCGACGCGATCGTGCGCTCCACGCAGACGCAATACGTGCCGGACATCCGGCTCACGGGCGGCTACAACTGGGCGAACAACTCCGAGGCCTACGGCGCGATTCGACCAGGGTGGTTGATCGAGCTCGGGACCTCATACCCGCTGTTCAACGGGTTCCAGCGAGAGGACGACGTGACGCGGGTGTCGGCGACGGCCCATACGGCGCGGGTGACGGCGACGGACGAGCGCCGGTTCGCGCGCGCGGAAGCCGAGCGGTTGTTGGCCAGTGTCCGGTTTACCTGGGAGAACGTAGCCGAATCGGAAGAGGCGGTGCGGGTGTCACAAGAAGATCTGCGGGTGGTCAGCGTGCGATACCAGAACGGCGTGGACACGTTCCTCGATCTGAGTACGGCGCAACTCGCCGAGGCGCAGGCGGGGGTGGATCTGGTGTCGGCTCGATTCAACTACCTGATTGCCCGCGCAACGCTGGAAGCGCTCGTGGGGCGGGATCTCTAGGGGGGCCGACCGACCATGATGTGGATCGTCATTCTCGCGCTGCGGCGACCGTACACGTTTGTCTGCATGTCGCTGCTGATCTTCATCTTCGGGATCTTCGCGATCGTCCGGATGCCGGTGGACATCTTCCCGGTGATCAACCTGCCCGTGGTGACCGTGGTGTGGTACTACTACGGGATGGCGCCCGAGGAGATGGAGCGCCGGATCGTGACATCGAGCGAGCGGTTCTACTCGTCGGTGGCGAACGACATCGAGCATATCGAATCGTCGTCATTCGCGGGCGTGGCGGTGATCAAGATCTACTTCCAGCCAGGCGCCGACGTCGCGGCGGGGGTGGCGCAGATCACGGCCGCATCGGAAGCCATCATCAAAGTCCTCCCCCCGGGGTCCACGCCGCCGACGATCGTCCGATTCAATGCCACCGACGTTCCGATCGCACAGCTCGCGCTCGGCAGCAAGTCGATGTCGGAGGACGAGGTCAACGACTTCGGCAACAACTTCGTCCGCGTCCCGCTGGCCACGATCCGGGGGGCGGCGATCGGGCCGTCGGTCGGAGGGAAGCCGCGGCAGGTGATGGTGGATCTCGATCTGCCGGCGCTCTACGCCAAAGGGCTCTCGCCGTCGGACGTCAGCAACGCCATCAACGCCGGCAACGTGATCCTGCCCGCGGGCACCGTGAAGATGGGAGGGCGTGAGTACAACGTCCGCACCAATGCGAGTCCCGACTCGGTCAGTGACCTCAACAACCTCCCGATCAAGGAGATCAACGGCGCGACGGTCTACGTCCGCGATGTGGCTCACGTGCGGGAAGGCTCGGGCGTGCAGGTGAACATCGTGCGCCTGAATGGCCGGCGGGGTCTCGTCATTCCCATTTTCAAGACCGGGAACGCGTCCACACTCGACGTGATCGGCGATGTCAAGAAGATGCTTCCCAGCCTGCAGGCGATGCTGCCCGATGGCATGCACGTCCAGCTCCTTGCCGACCAATCGATCTTCGTGCGCGGGGCCATCACGGGGGTGGTCACGGAAGCGGTGATCGCGGCCTGTCTGACCGCGCTCATGATCTTGCTGTTCCTCGGGAGCTGGCGATCGACGCTGATCGTGGCGACATCGATTCCGCTCGCGGTGCTGAGCTCCATCATCTGCCTGAGCGCATTGGGGCAGACGCTGAACCAGATGACGCTCGGCGGGCTTGCGCTGGCGGTCGGGATCCTGGTGGACGACGCGACGGTCGAGATCGAGAACATCAATCGGAACGTGCATCAGGGGAAAGAGATTCTGCAGGCCATCGTGGACGCGGCGAGCCAGATCGCCACGCCGACGTTCGTCGCGTCGCTCTCCATCTCGATCGTGTTCATTCCGATCTTCTTGTTGAGCGGGCCGGCCGCGTCGCTTTTCCGACCGTTGGCGATGGCCGTCGTGTTCGCCGTGCTCGCGTCGTATCTGCTCTCCCGCACCATCGTGCCCACGATGGCGCGCTACCTCCTGGCCACCGAGGCGCATCAGCTCGCGCTCGTGCGCGCGCGGCTGGGCCACATCCTCCACGGAGGTGACGAGGCGGCCCTGCCGGACGCGGAGACCTCACGCTTCCGCCAAGTGCACCTCGCGTTCGATGCGGCCTTCGAGCGTACGCGATTGATCTATCTGGATGCGTTGGCCTGGTGTGTCGGCCACCGGCGGCCGGTGCTCATCGGCGCGGGGGTCTTCTGCCTCGTCTCGATGCTACTCGCGCCGATGATCGGGGAGGATTTCTTTCCGCGGATCGATGGCGGTCAGTTCCAGCTGCACGTCCGCGCGCCGACGGGGACGCAGGTGGAGGACACGGAGCTCCTGTTCGCCCAGGTGGAGGAGGCGATCCGGCGCGAGATTCCGCCAGCCGAGCTGGGGCTCGTGCTGAGTACCGTCGGACTCCTCAACAACAGCTCGACGTATCTGGCCACCGGCTCGTCGGCCACCATCGGCCCGCAGGACGGCGATATCCTGGTGTCGCTCAACGAAGGGCATCACTCCACGTGGGAGTACGTGCGGAAGCTCCGCGGGACGCTGCAGCGGCAATTCCCAGGCGTGACGTTCTTCTTCCAGTCGGCAGACATGGTGAGCCAGATCCTCAACCTCGGGCTTCCGGCGCGGATCGATGTGCAGGTCCAGGGGCAGGCGAAGGCCGCCAACTATCAGTTGGCGCGGACGTTGGCCAACAAGATCTCGCGTGTGCCGGGTGCCGTGGACGTCCGGGTCCAACAGGTGATGAACTATCCGGAGTTGTACTTCACGATCGACCGAGAGCGGGCGAGCCAGGTGGGGCTGGCCCAGCGGGACGTGGCGAACCAGCTCACGATATCTCTGAGTTCGAGCGGGCAGACGGCACCGAATTTCTGGCTCGACCCGCGCAACGGCGTCACGTACTCGGTCAATGTCCAGACGCCGCAGTACCGGCTCTCGAACGTGGAAGACCTGGTGAACACACCGGTGGCGGTCGCGGGCCACGACCCGCAGCTCTTCGGCAATCTGGCGACGATGACGCGCCAGGCGGCGATGGGGGTCGTCAGTCACTACAACGTGGCGCCGGTGATGGACGTCTACGCGTCGAACGACCAACGCGATCTGGGTGGCGTCGCGACGGACATCGACAAGATCGTGGCCGGTGCCAAGTCGGCCCTGCCACGGGGCTCACAGTTCGTCGTACGCGGCCAGGTGGCCAGCATGCGGTCGTCCTTCTTCGGGCTCGGCGTGGGCATTCTGGGCGCCATCGTACTCGCCTACCTCCTGATGGTCGTCAACTTCCAATCGTGGGTTGATCCATTGGTCATCGTCCTCGGACTGCCCGGTGGCCTCGCGGGCATCATGTGGATGCTGTACGTGACGGGCACGACGTTCAATGTGCCGTCGCTGATGGGCGCGGTCATGTCGGTGGGCGTTGCCACCTCGAACAGCATCTTGTTGATCGTCTTCGCCGAGGACCAGCGTCGGGCGGGCCGCACGGCGACCGAGGCGGCGCTCGACGCGGGGTACACCCGACTGCGACCCGTGTGCATGACGGCGCTCGCGATGATCATCGGGATGTTGCCGATGTCGTTGGGGCTTGGTGACGGCGGCGAGGCCAACGCACCGCTCGGCCGCGCGGTGATCGGTGGGCTCGCAATGGCCACTATCTTTACGTTGTTCGTCGTCCCGGTCCTGTACAGTTGGATGCGACAAGGACCGGCGCCATCCGAAATTGCCGTCCCCGCGGTGAGCGAATGACATTGGACCAGGACCGTTCGGCGCGGGGCAGTATGACGCCCCCGCCGATTCCCGACGCGCCACCGGGTACACCGCACGGTGCGACGCAGCCGCCAACACATGGCGTCCCGGTACATGCCGCGAGTGAAAACGCGCCCGAGCCGCGACCCGTTACCGGTCGGCGCGTCGGGATCGCACTCGCGGTACTGGCCGCGGTGTTCCTGCTGGCGTTCTTGATCGGCACCCTGCCACGATTGAGCAACGCCAGGGCACTCGCCGCGGTGGCGAACGGCGATTCGGTGATGTCGGTGGAGGTGCAGCGGGTCGTGCGAGCGCCGAAGACGACGAACATCGCGTTGCCGGGCACGCTCGAGCCACTCCACCAGGCCGCGATCTACGCCCGCACGTCCGGTTACGTCAAACGGTGGAACGTGGACATCGGTCGCACGGTCCACGCGGGCGAGATCCTGGCAGTGATCGAGACGCCCGACCTCGACCAGCAACTGGCGCAGTCCCGTGCGACGTTGGAGCAGGCAAAGTCGGGGCTGGAGCTTGCCCGTGTGGAGCAGCAGCGATGGGCGCTGATGGTCAAGGACAGCGTGGTCACGGTCGATGAATACGACCAGAAGACGCAAGCCGAGCGGGCCGCAGCGGCGGTGGTGGACGCGGGGCAGGCGGACGTCGCCCGCTTGGCCGCGCTCCAGTCGTTCGAGCATGTGACGGCGCCGTTCGACGGGATCGTGACGGGACGGAACGTCGATGTGGGGGCATTCGTGCAGTCGGGCGGCGGGACCGGGAGCTCGATGCCGTCAAACGGGAGCTCCGCGCCGTCGAGCTTGTTCCAGATGGTGCAGACGGACACCGTGCGCGTGTACATCACGGTGCCGCAGTCGGACGCGATCGCGATCGAGGCCGGCCAGATCGCCGATGTGCGAGTCCAGGAGTTCCCCAACCAGGTCTTCGCGGGCCGCGTCGTGCGGACCGCGCGCGCGGTCGATCCACAGTCTCGGACACTGCTGACCGAAGTCCAGATCGTCAACCCGAAGCGCCTGCTCTTGCCCGGGATGTACGCGGAGATTCGCTTCGTCATGAGCCGCGCGAGCCCGCCGTTAGTCGTTCCCGCGACCGCGCTGCTGCCATTGACCGACGGGATCCACGTCGTCGAAGTCGGTGCCGACAGTCGCGTGCACCATCGCAAACTCAACATCGTGCGCGACTATGGCGATTACGTCGAGGTTGACGGCGGCGTGAGCGAGGGCGAATCCGTGATATTGAACCCGGGCGACGGCTTGACCGACGGGACGCGCGTCCGGGTAACGGAGCGGGTCGCGCCGAGCGACAGCGGCGCTGCGAAGAAGGTGGTGAAGCGGGGCGAATAGCGATTGGCGATTGGCAACAACCACGCAGGCCCCTCGCGAACGGCTCCGGGAACGACGTGTTGCGCTTGCGGCGGTGCATCGGCAACTGCAAGACACGAATCGCCAATCGCCAATCGCTGCCCTTCAGTACTTCGGTACCTCTGGGTCCACGTCGTCGCTCCAGCGGGTGATCCCGCCGGCGAGGTTCCAGACGCGGTGGAAGCCGGCGTCCTGGAGGATTCGAACCGCTCGCGCGCTTCGGCCGCCGACCTTGCAGTGGACGACGATCTCTCGGTTCGGATCCAGCGTCGAGAGCGCCTCCGACACGGTCGCCAGCGGGATCAAGCGCGCGCCCTCGATCCGGGCGATCGCGTATTCGTGTGGCTCGCGCACGTCGATCAGATCGAAGTCGTCGCCCCGCGACCGCTTATCGGCGACCTCGCGGGGGGTGAGCTCGCGGATCGTGGGCGCGGCGATGTCCGCGGCGGCGGCCTGTCGAATCCCGCAGAACTCCTCGTAGTCCACGAGGGCGGTCAGCTCGTGGGTGCCGCAGGCCGGGCACTCCGGGTCGCGGCGCAACGTCAGGGTGCGGAACTGCATGCGCAGCGCATCGACGAGCAACAGCCGGCCGACGAGCGACTCCCCGATGCCGAGGATGAGCTTCACCGCTTCCGTGGCCTGGACCGTCCCGACGAGTCCCGGGAGCAGGCCCAGTACGCCACCCTCGGCGCAGCTCGGCACGAGTCCTGGCGGCGGCGGCTCGCGGAACAGACAGCGATAGCACGGTCCATCGGCCGTGGCGAACACCGATGCCTGGCCCTCGAACCGAAAGATGCTGCCGTACACGTTCGGCCGACCGGTGAGCACGCAGGCGTCGTTGACCAGGTAGCGGGTCGGGAAGTTGTCGGTCCCATCGACGACGACGTCGAACTGTGCAATGATGTCGAGCGCGTTGGCGGCGGTGAGTCGCGTCTCGAAGCGTTCGAGGCGTACATGCGGATTCACATCCGCGAGACGGTCGGCGGCCGAATCGAGCTTGGGTCGTCCGATGTCGCGCGTGCCGTGGAGGATCTGGCGCTGAAGGTTGGTCACGTCCACGACGTCGAAGTCCACGAGTCCCAGCGTGCCTACCCCGGCCGCGGCGAGATAGAGCGCGGCGGGTGAGCCAAGGCCGCCGGCGCCTACGAGGAGGACGCTCGCCGCCTTGAGTTTGCGCTGGCCCTCGAGCCCCACCTCCGGGAGGATGAGATGGCGGCTGTAGCGCAGCACTTCCTCGCGCGACAGTGGCGGCAGCACGCCATCGCCGCGCCTGCCGGCGTCTCCGCGGTTGTCACTCACGGATCGGCCGCCATTGGGCGTCACGTCCTGCGGCGATGCGGGGGTCGGAAGCGGCACGGGGATAGCAGTGGGAGACAGGGTCGCAGTCATCGCCTCACCCGCCCGCCACGGCGGGAACCACGATCACTTCGTCGCCATCGCGGACGGTGGCCCCGAAGCCGCCGGCGAAGCGGATGTCTTCGTCATTCAAATAATACGTGACGAACGGATAAGGGTTCCCAGCGTCGTCCACGAGGCGTGAGCGCAGGCTGGGGAACTGAATGGACACGTCAGCCACGACGTCGCCGAGCGTGTCGCCGGCACCTTCGACGGTCCGATGGCCATCGGCCAATCGGGCGAGAACATTGGGGAGCGTGATCGTGATCGGCATGATGAGGGTCGAGGTCAGAGGTGAGCGAGTGGACGGCGGGCGTCGGCGTCAGTGCGTTGGCGATTCGCCGCGGGCCGCCGCGCGGACGAGGGGCTCGAGGTCGCGGAGTCGGGGCGCGATGATCGGAGCGTCGCCAAGCGCCGTAGTAACGGCTTCAACGGTCTTCAGGCCGTTGCCGGTGATGCAGAGGACGACTTCGTCCTCGGGACGCAGATGGCCGGCACGAGCGAGGTCGAGCGCGGCGGCGACGGTCACGCCGCCCGCCGTCTCGGTAAAGATGCCAGTCGATTCGCCGAGTAGTCGGATGCCGCGTACGAGCGCCTCATCACTGACGGCAGCGGCCCACCCGCCGGTTTCGCGGAGTGCGCCGGCGGCGGTGAGGCCGTCGGCCGGGTTGCCGATGGCGATCGACCGCGCGATCGTGCGGGGCAGCTCGGGGATGATGCGATCACCGTGCGATTCCACCAGTCGCGCGATCGGCGCACACCCCGCGGCCTGGGCGCCGTAGAGCCGCGGCAACGGTCCGTCCACCAAGCCCGCGACCTGGAATTCCGCGAAGCCCTTCCGGAGCTTCGACACGAGCGAGCCTCCCGCCATTGGCGCGACGACGGCCGTCGGCAGCCGCCACCCCAGTTGTTCGGCGATCTCGAACGCGACCGTCTTGGAGCCCTCGCCGTAGTAGCTGCGCAAGTTGACGTTGGCGATGCCCCACCCGAAGCGGTCGGCCACCTGCGCACAGAGTCGGTTGACGTCGTCGTAGGTGCCCTGCACGCGCACGACGTGTGCGCCATAGACCAACGTGCCCACCACCTTGCCAAGCTCGAGGTCGTGCGGGATGAAGATCCACGCCGGGAGGCCGGCGCGGGCCGACTGCGCGGCGACGGCGTTCGCCAGATTGCCGGTCGAGGCGCAACCAAACGTGTCGAGCCCGAACGCGACGGCCGCGTTGATCGCCGCGGCGACCACGCGGTCCTTGAACGAGAGTGTGGGGTGCGAGACGCTGTCGTTCTTCACCCACGCGCGGGCGACACCGAGGGTGCGGGCCAGCGCCGGCGCATCGACCAGCGGCGTGCATCCCGTGTCGAGCGAGAGCGTCGGCGTGCCGGCGAATGGCAGCCACTCGCGATACCGCCAGAGCGACGCGGGGCGTGCCGCGATCGTAGCACGGTCTGGGAGCGGGCGCAGCCGGTCGTACAACGGATCGAGCGGTCCGAGACACTCTTCGCAGATCGCGATGGGTGCCGGATCGAATCGCGCGCCGCACCGCCGGCAGATCAACGGCAGCGGATCGATCCCGCCGCGCGCGCTGGGTGGGACGGCGTGTGTAGCGGTGGCCTGGCCATCGAGGGCCAGAGGGCGGTCGGGCGGTGCGGCCGGACCCGCCGGCAGTGGTGGTGCGATCGTCGTCATGCGTTGGATCTCCCGCCTCGCTGTCGGCGGCCGGTCAGCGCCAGAACGACAAAGCGTCCCGACGCTAGAAAGCCGCGAGGACGCGAGGGCTTTTTAGCAGTTGTTTAGCGTGGCTGCAATACGCCGTAAATCGCCACGTCCCTTCAGTTGTCGATGGTACGATATCGCGTCTGGCAGCTCTGCGCAAGTGGAGGAGGGCCGGTTACGTTGCGGAATGAACGGTTCGACGGACGCGATTGACGCAACGCCTGCGCATCGGGTGGATGCGGCGATCGGGCGCACCGCCATCGCGCGATTGGAGCGCGTGATCGATCCCGGGCTGGCGGAGGTGTGGGTCAAGCTCGAGGGACTCAACCCCGGTGGCTCGATCAAAGACCGCACGGCGCTCGGCATGATTCTCGATGCCGAGGCGCGCGGACTGCTCCAGCCCGGCGGGTCGATCGTGGAGCCGACCTCGGGCAACACCGGCATTGGTCTCGCACAGGTGGCCGCGGCACGCGGGTACCGGTTGGTGCTCTGCATTCCCGCATCGATGAGTGAGGAACGCAAGCGGACGCTCACCGCGTACGGTGCCGAGATCGTGCTGACCGACCCGGACCGTCGGATGCTGGCGGCGATCGAAGAAGCGGAGCGCATTCGCGACGTGACCGGTGCATGGATGCCGAACCAATTCACGAATCCCGCCAACCCGCGCATTCACTACGAGACGACCGCGCCGGAGTTGTGGGCGCAGATGGACGGGCGCATCGACGCGTTCGTGTACGGCTCGGGGACCGGTGGCACGATCAGCGGCGTGGGACGGTTCCTCAAAGAGCGTCGGCCCGACACCCTGGTGGTCGCCGTGGAGCCCGCGCGCTCGCCCGTGTTGTCCGGCGGGGTGCGCGGGCCCCATCAGTTTCAGGGGATGGGACCGGGGTTCGTCCCGGAGAATTTCGATCGCTCGGTCGTCGATCGGATCGTGCAGGTGTGGGAAGAGGATGCCTTCCCACTCGCGCGGCGACTGGCGCAGGAGGAGGGCCTCTTCGTCGGGATGTCGAGCGGCGCGATCACCTGGGCGGCCATCGGCGTCGCCCGCGAGCTGGGGCCAGGCCACCGTGTCGCCTGCATCGCGCCCGACAGCGGAGCGCGATATCTGACGACGGGGTTGTTTGAGAAGAGCAGCTAATGGCTAATCGCTGACCGCTGCCCCTCTCAACTCACCTTCCGGGTCTTCTTCCGCAGGAAATCCATCAGGATGAATTGGCCGAGTGTCATTGTGTTCGTGAAGTAGGCTTTGCCGCGCGAGATTTCGGAGACGCGTTTGACGAATTCCACGAGGGCGCGGTCGCGGGCGAGCATAAAGGTGTTGATCATGATGCCCGCGCGTCGGCAGGCCGCCACCTCGCGCAGGGTCTGCGCGATGACGGTGGCGTCGAGGCCCATCGAGTTCTTGTAGATCTGCCCGTTGGGCATGGTCAGCGCGCTGGGCTTCCCGTCGGTGATCATCACGATCTGGCGCATGTCCTTCTTCTGCGTCATCAGGATGCGGCGCGCGAGCTTGAAGCCTTCGGCGGTATTCGTGTGATAGGGGCCGACTTGGGCGTGCGCGAGTCGGGCGATCGGGATCTCCTCCGCCGAGTCATGGAACAGGATCACCCGGATCGTATCACCCGGAAATTGTGTGCGGATGAGATGCGTGAGCGCGAGCGCGACCTTCTTGGCGGGTGTGAACCGGTCCTCGCCGTAGAGGATCATCGAGTGCGATGTGTCGAGCATGAGCACGGTCGCCGAGGACGACCGGTACTCTGCTTGGCGGACCATGAGGTCGCCGTAGTCGAGCTCGAGCGGGAAGTCGAGCTTCCCGGTCCGCGCGAGGGTGTTCTTGAGCGTTTCGCTGACGTCGAGGTTCAACGTGTCGCCAAACTCGTACTGCTTGCTGAAACCGTCGGCCTCGATGCCGGTCGCCAGGTACGGGGTGTCGTGGCTGCCGAAGCTGGACTTACCGAGTGAACCGAGGATATGGCGCAACGTGCGATAGCCGAGGAAATCGATGCCCTTCTCGGTCAGATTGAACTGCACATCCTTGGCGGCGGCGTGGGCGAGTCCACCCGGCCCCGTGACCGGCTGCTGACCGCTCGGCACTTGGGGTGGCGCCTGGACGTTGAGAAATCCTTCCGCCGCCATCCGCTGGATGAGGTCATCGAGTAGTTGGGCGAGCTTGGCCTGGGCCGCCTCGTCTCCATCGCCGCGGAGCGCCTCGAGCATCTCCGGAGTGAACTGCCCGCTCTCGAGGAGTGCCTCGAGGATCGCTTCGCGCAACGCGTCGAGCGACCGGTCCTCGTCGCCGCCGAACTCACCCCAATACGGGTTGACGTGGCGGCCGCCGGCGAACCCGGATTGCAGGAGAAAGTCCGCCATCTTGTCGAGGAGCGACTGCAGATCGACGGCGTCGGCGGACTCGGGGCTGAACTTCGCGTACGTATGGAATCGCATACGGCGGCGGGAGCAGGAAGCGGCAAGCCAACAGCGGGCAACCACCAGCGGGCAACCAACAGCAGGCAACCAACAGCAGGCAACCAACAGCAGGCAACCAACAGCAGGCCAGGTCGGCGCGACGGAGTCGGCGGGGAGCGCGCCGGGTCGGCGTCCTCGCCGCGTACCCGGAATATATAGTGAGGCCTGAATCGCGTCCCGACCGGTCGTCGCCCCGTACGCGCGGCGGCCCGATGCGTTAGAATGGCATAGCTGCGCGATCGCCCCACGGGGCCGAGGTCGTCGCGCGAACGTCGTCCGCCCGCCGCCATCACCCCTGCCAGTCGCTGCCCGCCGCGCTCGATCGCTGAACCCGTTCCGGACCCTGCTCGCGCACCGGAACTTCCGGTTGTTCTGGATCGGCCAGACGCTGTCGTTGATCGGCACCTGGATGCAGTCCATGGCCCAGGGGTGGCTGGCACTGGAGCTGTCCAACAACGCGTTTCTCGTGGGACTCGTGGCCTCGGTCGGGTCGCTGCCCATCTTGGTGCTCTCGCTCCCCGCGGGTGTGGTGGTGGACCGGGTCAACAAGCTGCGGTTAGTCACCGCGATGCAGACGCTGATGCTGCTCGAGGCTACCGCGTTATGGTGGCTCACGTGGACGCACCAGATCACGATCGGCTGGCTGCTCGTCCTCGCGGCCATCAACGGCACATGCTCGGCGTTCGAGATCCCGGCGCGACAGGCCATGATGGTCGATCTGGTCGCGCGCGAGGATCTGCACGACGCGATCGCGCTGAACTCGAGTGGGTTCAATCTCGCGCGCGTCGTGGGGCCGGCCACCGGGGCGGCCGTGATCGCGGCGGCGGGGATCGCATGGTGCTTCGCGGTGAACGCGGCCAGCTATCTGGCGGTGCTCGTTGGGCTCGCGATGATCCGGCTCCCGGTCGATCGCGTGGCACCGGCGGCAGCGCCCTCGCCGTGGGCATCCATGCTCGAGGGACTCCGCTACATGCACGCGACGCGCAAGATCAACGCCCTCATGCAGGTGGTGACCGTCTTCTCGGTGCTCGGGATCCCGTACCTCGTGCTGATGCCGGTCGTCGCCCGTGACCTGCTGCATACCGGTGCCGCCGGCTACGGAGTACTCCTCGCGTGCGTCGGCGTCGGGGGATTCTGCGGCGCGTTGTTCCTCGCGGCCGTGGGCCGCTGGATGCGGCGGGGACGGCTGCTACAGGCCTCGGCCATCTCGTTCGGCGTGCTCCTCATCCTCTTCTCGCTATCCCGGTCCGTCGTCGTCGCGTGCATTGTACTCCTCGCGGCGGGGTGCGCGATGATTCTGAGCGGCGCGCTCGCGAACGGCCTGCTACAGGCGAACGTCGAGGACGGGATGCGCGGCCGGATCATGGCGGCCTATTCGTTCGTGGTCGTCGGCCTGTCGCAGGTCATCGGTGCCTTCTTTGCGGGCGCTGTGGCGCGCGCCGTGGGTGTCGATTGGGCCATCGGCGGCGCCGCCGTGATCATGCTGGCGTACATGCGCTTCGCGTATAGTCGGTACCCGGAGTTGAAGCGGTTGTGACAGGGCGAATGGCGATGCGCGTGCGGGATCGGCGTCCGGCGCGCATCCGCAAGCATGTGCGAGAACGATGGGAGAACGACATGGAGGCTTCGCCAATCGCCAAGCGCCAATCGCTAATCGCTAATCGCTAATCGCCAATGCGAACTTATCCCTCGCCGTATGCGCCACGAGTTGGGCCGCGCCTTCGATGCCGAGCCAGTCGGTATTGACGCATAGGTGGTAGTGCTCGGGCGCGGACCAAGCGCGCCCGTAGTGGCGTCGGACGGCCGTCTCGCGCTGCCGGTTCACGTCAGTGACCATGCGGTCCGCTTCGGGCGTGGCCACGCCTTCGCGGGTCGCGACGCGACGTACGAGCGCGTCGCGCGGCGCGTAGCAGAACACGTGGACGGCGTCGGTGTGCTCGCTGAGGACGACCTGCGCGCCGCGGCCGACGACGACGACGGGCCCCCGGGTCACGGCGTCTTCCATCACGCGTCGAGTCATCTCGATCACCCGCTCATCGGGTGACAGCACTGCGGCGGCGGCCGCCGGACTCATCACCTGCGGCGTACCGAGGGCCAACGTGTCCGCGAGGCGGGCAACGAAGGGTGGTGTGCGCTCGTCGAGTGCGCGGATGGTGTCCGTCGGGACGCCCAGTTTCTGGGCGACCGCATCCACGATACTGTTGTCGAACAGCGTCCAGCCGAGGATTGCGGCCACTCGAGCCGCCACATCCGAGCCGCCCGACCCGTATTGCCGAGTGATGGTGATGATGGGCATCGCGCGATCGGTCGGTCAGCGCTCGATGCGCGCACGGGTGGACGCCCGGATCGGATCGACTCGATGACCACGCGGGGTGGCCGGCGCGTCGGCGCGCGTCGTCGTCAGCCGCTCGTCAATGGCCGCCGGCACCGCCCGCCTCCGCAGATGCTCGACCACCCTGAACCCGAGTGCATCCCACGCCGCGTTGGCGGTCGTCGAGCCCGCTGCGCTGTGGAGGCGCATCTCGTCCAGCCCGCGATCGCGGCACCATTGGCTCGCGCGATCGAGGAGCGCACGCACGACACCCGCACGCCGCGCCTCGGGTACGACATAGACCGACGACACGTAGGCGTACCGGTCGGGGTCGAGGAGCGGGTGCCCGTTGGATTCCACACAGCGGAGGATCCCACGCGCGACGCCGTCACGCTCGGCGAGCAGCGTCACCTCGACTGGCGATTCGAGCTGTGCCCGGTACAGGTGGCGTGCGCGGCGGACCGCGTCGGCCCGCACGCGGCCATAGATCGGGCAGTCGTGTTCCTCGCGAAGCAGCGTAAGCCGCAGCGCGACGACCGTCTCGAGATCGGCCAGGGTGGCGGCGCGGATGGAGAGCATAGCGGTTAGCGGTTAGCGGATAACAGCTAGCAATCACCGAGCATCGAATGTCGCCGTTCCAAGCGTATGCGCAATATCCAGCCGTCGCGCATCGTATCCTCCGCCCGCCCGCTTATCGTTGACCGCTAACCGCTCATCACGCCGACAATCCGCCGCCGAAGAGGTCTTGGCCCGGACGGCGACGCGGCTCTTGGACGGCGCGGCCGTATTGGCCCGTGTCGGAGCGCGAGATCTTCTTACGGGCGACTAGCGATTCGAGGACCAGTTCACAGGCTGCGGCGCCGACTGCGGCGTCGCCGTTTCGTGCCAAGCCCACGGAGCGGACCACTTCCGCAAGACCGGGGACGTTTTCGAACCCTTTGTACACGGCGTCGGCCGAGACATCGTCGCTCACCTGCAGCGCGCCGCCTGCGTCGAACCACATGACGACGTCGTCGGTGTTGACGCCCCCGGCGCGTCCTTTGAACGTCGCATCGGAGGCGCGGCGGATCAGTTCGCGGGCGATGACATTTCCGCCCACGAGCTCGCCTTCATACTCGAGCTCGAGCTTGCCGGTGATGGCTGGGACCGCCGCGTACACGTCCGCAATCCGAGGCACGACTTCCGCCTCGCCCGTGGTCAGCGCTCGGCGCTCGGCATTCGACACCACGTTTTCGAGCACGCTGATCGGCATCCGCTGCGAGACACCGGAGCGTCGATCGACCCGTTTGTCGGTGCGGGCCTCGAACGCGATGCGCTCGACGACTTCGGCGATGAAATCAGGGATCCGGACCGGTGGCCCCTTGCGCTCGGTCCACGCTTCCTGATCCGTGATGGCCATCCCGAGATCAACCGATTCCGGATAGTGCGTCACGATCTCGCTTCCCAGCCGATCCTTGAGCGGCGTGATGATCTTGCCGCGGGCCGTGTAGTCCTCGGGGTTCGCGGTAAAGCACAAGAGGACGTCTAGCGGGAGACGGACCGGATAGCCTTTGATCTGGACATCGCCTTCCTGCATGATGTTGAAGAGCCCAACCTGCACCTTGCCGGCGAGGTCGGGGAGCTCATTGAGGGCGAAGATGCCGCGATTGGCGCGCGGCAGCATCCCGTACTGGATCGTCAACTCGTCCGACAGCAGGTGGCCACCGCGCGCCGCCTTGATGGGGTCGAGGTCGCCGATGATATCGGCGATCGTGACATCGGGAGTCGCGAGTTTCTCTACGTACCGACTCTCGCGGTCGAGCCACGCGACGGGCGTGTCGTCACCGGTCTCGGCCACAAGCTGTCGGGCGTACTTCGAGATCGGAGCGAACGGGTTGTCGTTGACCTCGCTGCCTGCCACGATGGGGATGGCGTCATCAAGAAGCGTCGTCAAGGCGCGTAGAATCCGTGACTTCGCTTGGCCGCGCAGCCCGAGCAGAATGAAGTTGTGCCGGGACAGGATGGCGTTGGCGAGCTGCGGCATCACCGTCTCGTCGTAGCCGATGACGCCCTCGAACAGCCGGCCGCCCTGGCGGAGGCGGGCCAGCAGGTTCTGGCGCATCTCGTCCTTGACGGACCGGCGGGCCAGGTCGGCGGCGCCAAATGGTGAGCGCCTCAGCGCGCCCAGCGTTTGCGGGTAAAGCGGCAACGGCAGACTCCGAAGGGAAAAAAGTAAGACACCTGGCCCGTCGGGGAAGTTCAGGGCATGACCTGCGCGGCAGTGTGGCGACCGCCGACCGTGGCGACCCTGATCGTGTCTCGCGAGTCGAAGCGGGCGTGAGGCATGCCCCCGATGACGACCGCGGCGGAAAACGACAGGGCGATGCAGGGGTTGGGCATGAAGGATGCGTGTCTCGGGAGATGCGTGTCCCCGCCGCAAGCTAGTGGAGACCGCCGTCCGGTGGCACCCGCGTCGCACGCTGGACCGGCGGGGTGTCGTCGATAAGCGCGAACGCCATTGTGGTGCCTACACTTGGGTGCCGGAGTGGTCTTGACATGGCACGCGGTGTCTGTAGCTTTCCGCGCGCCGATTCCGGGCACGAGGGCGTGCGCGGACCACGGGGTTTGAGCGTACTGGCCCCCCCACTCCTGAGGAGATCGTAGATGAAGCGCCTCGCCGTAATCGCCGCCTTGCTGGCTGTGGCCGCGTGTAAAACGAAAGACACAGGCAGCACAATGACCGATTCCACGTCGACCACGACGACCCCGGCGATGTCGCCGGCACCCGGCGACACCGGGATGAAGAAGGACACGTCGATGAAGATGAACATGGATACCGGCATGAAGAGCGCCGCGCCGATGGATTCGACGACCACCACCAAGACCAAGAAGACGAAGAAGACGTCGTAACGACGTCGTGGGGCGGGTCGGTTCGACTCAGTAGTCAGCGGCCAGAAGTGTGAACGGGAGCCGGTTGCGTGCGCGCAACCGGCTCCCGTTCTTTCTTGGCAGGCAGCCACCGACGGGCTCGAGTCGGATCGCCGCGTCAGTGCATCGCGCCGCATTCCAGCCGGCCGGCGAGCGCCGACACGCGTCGGTCGAACTCGACATCGGTCAGCACCGGGACCGCGCCCGTGAGGTCCACATCCTGCCCCAACTCGACCCACGACACGCACCCACGATAGCGGGGGAGTTCGGGTACATCGACGGGTGCGCCCAATCGCGCCACGCGCAATGCCACGACATGCACGCCGGGTACGCCGCGGTAGTAAAAGCGCGATTCCACGGCTGGCCACGCCAACGGGTGCTCGCCATCGATCGCCCGCAGTCGGTCGAGTGCATCCACGTGCCACACCTGCGCGACCCGGGCCACGTGCGTCACGTGCACCATGCCGTCAACGGGTGCGGTCGGGGACTGATCCCACGCTGGCCGCAGCGTCGGCGCGAGCTCGGTCGTGTTCTCGTGGAAGTAGGTCGGATAGAGCAGAAACCGGTCGTGCCGCACGGCGAAGCCGGCGCGGTGCTCACGGATGCCGCCCTTGCGCACGAGCGCGATCAGCGCGCCGCGCGCGAGCGCGTCCACGCCGACTGCCCACTCCTTGAGCGCCGCCCGCTCGACGTCCGCGGCAACCGGGGTGCTGATGCTGCTGATGCCGCCGGACGGTCGATCAGTCATTGGTCTCACGGATCCGCTCGGCGCGTCCATACGGCAGCGGCGAGCGCGGCTACGTGTCTGACGAAGCGGCGAACGACAGGGCGACAACGGTGGCCGTCGTCTCGCCGGCGTCGCGATCTTCGCCGGCATCCCAACGCGCGATCACGGTCGCACCGGTGGCGACTTCCCGCCGCACCATGCTCAACGCGATCGGTCCGAGTCGCGGTGAGAGCACCGCGGATCGTGTGTCACCGATGGCCTTGCCGTCAGCATCGGTCAGGAGCGACCCACGAGGCGGCAGCGTGTCGCCAGCCAGACGGAGTCGCCGCAAGAGCCGATTGACGTGCCCTCGGAAGTGGATGCGCGCGACCGTTTCCTGACCGGTGTAGCATCCCTTCGTATACGAGATCGCGCCGAGCTCGTCGAAGTTGGCTTCCTGTGGAATCGTCGTGTCGTCGATGTCGATTCCCCATTCTGGGCGGCCGGCTTCGACCCGGCTGATCTCGCAGGCCGATAGCCCGCCGGGAATGGCGCCCGCCACGACCAGGCTGGCCCAGAGCGTGTCCCGCGTGGGCACCGGGCCCACGACGTCGAAGCCTTCCACTCCCATGTCTGGGATGCGGGCGATGGTGACGGTCGCGTCATCGACCGTCGCATCGACGTGTCCGTACATGGGCAGCGCGAGCAGCGTGTCCACCGGAATGCCGATCGCCGCGCCGACCGCGTGCGCGGATCGGGGGCCAAACACGCCGACATCGACCGTGGTCGCGGACTCATCGTGGTAGGGTGTGACGCGCGGGTTGATGTACTTCCGCACGATGTCGGCCCATCCGGCCGCCGCCCGCGGCCCGGTATCGATCATGAGCGACTCGGCCCCTACGAAGATGCGGAGGTCGGCGACGATCTTGCCCTTGGCGGTGAGTGCTGCGGCATACAGTCCATGCCCGGCGGCGAGGGCGGCGACATCGTTCGTCACCAGGCCGGTAACCATCTCCTTCGCCTGTGGACCGAGAAACCGGATGCGCGACCGGTAGCTGCGGTCCACGACCAGCGCCCCGCCACGAATGGCGGCGTATTCCCGGCCCAGATCCCCATGGTGCAGGACGATGGCGCGATGGGCGATCTCTCCGACACTCGGCGCCGACAGCGCAGCATCACTCATGCTTGCAAGTAACACTGGCGCATCGTGGCGTGGTAGTCGGCCGTTAATGGCCCCCAGGTGGAGTCGCGCTGCTGGCCCCGCCGCTCGCGCGATCGGCGGCCGCGTAGGCCGCATCGAGCAGGTCCACCGGGTGGACGGCGCGCGCGTGGTGGCCGCCACGTCGCAGCCCGGCGCCAATCTGCATCAGGCATCCGGGGTTGCCGGTCGCGACCCAATCCACCTCCGCGACCACGATGTGCGCGAGCTTGGCCGCGAGCACCGCGTCGGACACCGCCGGTTGGATGAGGTTGTAGATCCCGGCGGCACCGCAACATTGATCGGCGTCCGTGAGTGGTACGACCTCGATCCCGGGAATGGCGGCCAACACGGCGAACGGCGCATCGCTCACGCGTTGCGCATGGAGCAGGTGACACGGTGGGGCATATGCGACACGACGACCGCCCGATGCGACATCCGGCGTGGCGCCGGGGTATGGGCCGGCGGCGGCGAGGAGCTCGCTCACATCTCGCGCCGTGCTCGCAACCACGGCCGCGCGCGCTGCCCATTCCGGGTCATCGGCCAACAGGTGACCGTACGACTTGATCATCGCCCCGCAGCCCGCGGCGTTCACCGCAATGGCACTCGCGCCGGCTCGCTCGAACGCGGCGATGTTCACGCGGGCCAATCGCCGCGCAGCCTCGAGATCGCCAGCGTGGGCATGGAGCGCTCCACAGCACGCCTGTCCCGGCGCATTGACGATCTGATAGTCGTTGACGATGAGCGTGCGTGTCGTCGCCCGGTTGGTATCGGGAAAGAGGCCCGCCATCACACATCCGCGAAGGATGGCCACGCGCCCGCGATGCGCGTCGCCCCGCGGGCGGTAGCCGCGTCGAAGCCCACGGTGCAACGGCGCGCGCGTCGCGGCGAGCATCGCCATCCCGAAACCCACGCGACCCGGCAGTCGGCCGAGCACAGCGGGGAGGCGGGTCGCGCGCAGGAGGCGAGCGGCGATCAATGCGGCGGCGAGCCGGATGCGGCCCGCGAAGAGCCATAAGATCGCGCGGCCGACCCAGGGGATCGGATGCGTGGCGGACAACGTGGCCCGCGTGGCCTCGAGGAGTTCACCATAGGGGACGCCGGAGGGGCAGGCGGTCTCGCACGCGCGACATCCCAGGCATCGATCGATGTGGAGCTCGACCGTGGGGTCGGATACCGAAAGCGTGCCCTCGACGAGTGCCCGCATCAGTACCAGGCGTCCGCGCGGACTGTCGTTCTCATCTTCGAGCGCCAGGTAGGTGGGGCACGCTTGCAGGCAGAACCCGCAATGCACGCAGGCATCGAGTCCCTGCCGCGCGCGCGCGAGGGGCGTGTCGGCGCCCAACGCACATCCCCCCGCGCCGCGGCTCGCGGCGTCGCGCAGCTCAGCCCCCGTGGAACTCATGGCGATCCGCCTCATCACGCGTGCCTTCACCCAACACGCCTGGATTCAAGACGTGCCAGGGATCGAACGCCACTCGGACGCGCCGTGCCAGACGATTGGCGGCGACCGCCGACGGCTCCCCGGACCACAGCCGCGCAGGCAATCGCTCGGCGATCCGCCCACCCGCGAACGCGTGCCCGCCCGAGGGCCGACCGTCGGTGCGCAGCATGCGGGCCAATGCAGTCGCGTCCGGGACGGGGAGGATGGCGCGCACGACGCCACGGGTCAGCGACGCATGGATGAGCGCATCCGGAAATCCGGCGCAGCTTTGGACGACGTACCGCCACGTGTCGGACACCCGCCCAGCCAACTGGGACCATCGGAGGACCGCTCCGTCGGGGTACGATCGCTCACACTGGCGCATCGCGCGCCAGACATCGGAATCGATCACGGCGCCGTCGCCGATCTCACCGACCGCCGCGTGCTCGCTGGCCACACGTTCGGCGTTGCCGCCGAGTCGCACCAGGAGGACCGACGTCCCCGTCGCCGTGACCCCAAGTCGCGCGGCGAGCGCGGGGTTGAGGAGCTCCGCGGCGAGGGGCGCGATCGGCGCCCCCCGCAGGTCTGCGGCGACATCGGCGGCCGACTCGACCGCGCCGGCGCGCGTCACGGCGAGCGTCCGATCCACTGCTGGCCGGGCGCGGAGTCGCACGGAGATCTCGGTGATGATGCCCAGCGTGCCCCAGGCTCCGGTCATCAGCCGGGTGAGGTCGTACCCAGCGACGTTCTTGACCACACGTCCGCCGGCGCGCACGATCTCGCCATCACCGGTCACGACTTCCATTCCCAGCGCGATGTCGCGGGGGAGTCCACACGCGTGCGCGAGCGGTCCGGCCGACGCGGTCGCGAAGGTGGCCCCGATCGTGCCGCCGTGATCGGCGGCGCCAAAGGGATCGAGGGCCAGCCATTGGCCCTCGGCCGTGGTCGCGTCCGTGATCTCGCTGAGCGGCGTCCCGCCGAGTGCGGTGAGCGTCAGGTCACCGGGCGTGTATTGTGTGATGCCGCGCAACGCGTCGAGTCGTAGGGCGCGCGCGTCGGCCGCCACGGGCCACCCGGCATCGAGCCAGGTCCCACGGCCGACGATGCGGATGGGACTTCGCGTGGCTGCGGCCTCCCGGACGGCCTCCTGGACCGCGGCGACAGTCGTTGGAGTCCACGCCTCACCGGGCGCGCTCACGCTGGCCGACGTGTCCACTCCCGACAGCTATGTACGGGCACGACCTTGCCCGGATTCGCCCGCCGCGTCGGGTCGAATACCTCGCGCAGCCGGCACTGCGCGGCGAGCGACGCGGGCGAGAAGATCATTTCCATGTACCGCAGCTTGTCGAGGCCTACGCCGTGCTCACCGGTGATGGTCCCCCCGGCATCGATGCACACGCGCATGATCTCGCTCATGGCGCGGTCCACGCGCGCGGATTCGTCGGCATCGTACGCGTTGTAGCCGATGTTGGGGTGCAGGTTGCCGTCGCCGGCATGGAACACGTTGCACACGGTCACGCGGTGGCGGGTCGCGATCTCGCGGATACGCGCGAGCACCTCGGGGAGCTGCGTGCGCGGGATGACCGCGTCCTGTACGACGAGGTGCGAGGAGATCCGTCCCATGGCGCCGAACGCTTTCTTTCGTCCTTGCCAGAGGCGCGCCCGGTCGGCTGGGTCGGACGCGATCCGTACGGTGCGCGCGCCGTGCGCGGTACAGAGCCCGGCGATCGTCTCGGCGTCGGCATCGAGTCCGGCGGCGAGTCCATCGACCTCGGCGAGGAGGACGGCGTCGGCGTCCGCGGGATAGCCGGCCGCATAGATGGATGCCTCCACCGCGCGAATCGTGGGTCCGTCCATCATCTCGAGCGCGGCGGGGAGTATGCCGGACGCGATGATGGCCGACGTCGCGCGCGCCGCGTCGTCCATCGACAGGAAATCGGCGAGCAGCGTGCGCACGGCCTGCGGAGCGCGCGTGAGCATGACGGTCACGTCGAGGGCGACGCCAAAGCACCCTTCGGAGCCGACGAACGCGCCGAGGAGGTCGTAGCCCGTTGACTCGACGCCTGTGGCGCCCGGGCCGAGGGTCACGATCTCCCCGTCTGGCAGCAGCGCGGTGACGCCGAGCACGTGATTGAGCGTGACGCCGTACTTGAGGCAGTGCGGACCGCCCGCGTTCTCGGCCACGTTGCCTCCGATCGTGCACGCGGCTTGGCTGGACGGATCCGGTGCATAGTAGAGGTCGAACGGAGCCGCCGCGCGGGACAGCGCGGCGTTCACGACGCCTGGTTCGACGATCGCGATCGCGTTGTGCGGATCGAGCGACAGCACGCGGCGCAGCCGATTGAGACCGAGCAGCACGACCCCATCTGCGAGGGCGCCGCCGGAGAGGCCCGTTCCCGCGCCGCGGGGTACGAACGGCACAGCGTGTTCGGCGAGCAGGAGCACGACGTCGATCAGCTGGGTGCGCGTCGCTGGAAAGACGGCCAGCGACGGGAACTTCCGATAGCCGGGCAAGCCGTCGGAGGTGTACACGGCCAACTCACTCCGGTGCTGATGGACGCCGCGCGGCCCGACGATGGCTTCGAGCGCGCGGGCGAGCGTGGCGTCGTCGATGCGCGACGGCCGATCGCTCCCGGTGTGCGGCGTCACCTCGCGCGCGACCTGGGGCATCGCGTGCCGCATCGCGTGCTGCGTCGTAGGAGGTGTCCCAGGGGGGGTCGCATTGCGCCGGCCGTCAGCCGGACGACTCTGGCTGGGGGCCGTGGCCATTGGATTTCGCGCGTACATGGACCACGGCCCGGGATTCCAGCGAATCGACCGCGGGGGCCAGCAGCATTTCGACGTCCCGGAGGCGGCTGGCTGGCGACCGTGAGGCGAGGAGCCGTTGGCGGGCGCCGATATCCATGTCGATCAGTGCGGCGATCGCGAACCCCAGTAGGGCGGGATCGTCCGGCAGATCCGGGAGCGCGTCACCGTCATCGGCGAGGCTGCGCGCGGCCGTGCCCACGCGCACGAACAACGCGCGGACCACGGCGGCCAGCGGCGCCAGCGTCACCGCGGACTCGGCGGCGTCCGTGACGTCGGTGACCTGTCCGACGTGATACGGTGTGCCCGTGTCTTCGAATCGTTCCAGCGCGAACCGCGCGGTGCCCGCCACGAGGATATTGGACCGGCCGTCGGAGAGCATCTCGGCACGCTCGACCCGGGCGATGCATCCCACATGGCCGGGCGGGATATCGCGCTCGGCGATGCCTTCGGGCCGATAGAGGATCCCGAACTCGCGGTCACCAGCCAAGCAATCGGCCAGCATCCGGCGGTAGCGTGGCTCGATGATATGGAGCGGGAGGTGCACGCTCGGAAAGAGCACCAGCCGCAGCGGGAAGAGGGGAAGTCGTGACGCCACGTCGCCTCCGGGTTACGATGCTACCGGCAGCCGTACGGTCGCTTTCCGTTCGAGTTGACCCCATCCCACGCCGCGCCCCTGGAACGCCGCCTTGAACGACCGGACGACGACCCAGTACATGAGTTGTCGATACGCGAACCGCTGGATGAGGATGAGCCAGGTGAGCGACTTGTCCTCTCCCGGCTCCATGAGAAACGCGAGCGCGGCAGCCAGCCAGTCCACGAGCAGGAACACGGCGTAGTACGTGAACACGTGGGCGAGGCTGGTCAGCGCGTAGGTCGTTCCGTGTTGATATCGTGTGAGCACGATCGACAGCAGGCTATACGCGAACATCAGATCGGCCAGCGGCGAGATCGCGGGGAGCAGGAGCTGGAAGAGCCAGGTATTCGGCAGCGCGGCCCAGCCGAGCGATCCGTAGCGGGCCCGGAACAGCGTCGTCCGGTATTTCCACGCGCATTGCAGCGTGCCGAATGACCAGCGGAAGCGTTGCCTGGTGAGGGCGCCGAACGTGTCCGGGGCCTCGGTATACCCGATCGCGCCATCGGCGTACGCGATCGAATGGCCGGCCTGGCGAATGCTGAGCGTGAGATCCTGATCTTCGGCCAGCGTGTCGTTGCGGAAGCCGCCCACGGCCTCCACGAGCGACTTGCGCCACGCGCCGACGGCGCCCGGCACGACCGTGATGCCGTTCAACATGGAGAACGCCCGCCGGTCGAGGTTTTGACTGGTGACGTATTCGAGCGCCTGCCACCGGGTGACCAGGTTGACGCGATTGCCGACCTTCGCGTTTCCGGCGACCGCGCCGACCCGGGCATCGACGAGCGGCTCGACGAGCTCGGCGACCGTGTCTACGGCGAAGAGCGTGTCGGCGTCGAGCGCGATGATGATCTCCGATCGGGCGCGCGACATGCCCACGTTGAGAGCGCTGGCCTTTCCACCGTTCTCCTTCCGGTAGATCGACACCGCGCGCGAGTCTGCGTAGGCCTCTCGCACGATCTGGTAGGTGTTGTCCGCCGACCCATCATCGACGATGATGATCTCGATCGAGCCGTCGTAGCGCTGCGCGAGCAAACTGGCGACGGTCTTGAGGATCACCTTGCCTTCGTTATAGGCCGGGATGATCACGCTCACCGGCGGGGCGAACCGCGTGGGCAACCCACGGCGTTGGTGGCGCATCAGCCGCTGCAGAATGGCGAGTGGCGCGATGAGGAAGAGCCGACCGATGCCGAGGACGACCGCCGCCATGAAGATCCAGTACAGCGTGAGCTCGCCCACGCCCAGCGCGGCCCATCCGGCGAGCCGGGCGACGCGGCTGGCCTCATTGACCGGGGCGAGCGGTGGCATCGCTTCCTGCCGGGAGATGCCCACGAGCTGCGAGAGGAGGACCAACGTGTCGCCGCGGGCGCGGAGCGAGTCGATGATGGCGCCCAAGGCGGCGACGGTGTGCGTCCGATCGCCCCCGCCGTCGTGCAACAGCACGACGTTGCCCGTGTCGCGGCCGGACATGGTGAGCTTGATGATCGAGTCAACCGGGATGCGTTGCCAATCCTCCGAGTCATCGCGCAGTCCAACCGTGTAGTAGCCCTTCCGAGTGGCGATGCCGACCGGTTGCAGCTCGTCGGGCGTCGTGGGCGACGCGTCACCGAAGTACGGTGGTCGGAAGAAGGCCGTCCGGTGGTCGAGGACCGATTCGAGGAGGCTCTCGTTGGCGTCGAGCTCGAATCGGGTGCGCTGATCCGAGACGAGCGCGAGATTGGGGTGGGAATAGGTGTGGTTCCCGATCTCGTGTCCTTCGTCGAACATGCGGCGCGTCAGCAGAATATGCGTGTCCACGTTTTCGCCGACCACGAAAAACGTGGCTGGCGCGTGATACGCGCGCAGCGTATCGAGGATCATCGGCGTCCACGTCCCGTCTGGTCCGTCGTCGAAGGTCAGGGCAACCTCATGCTCGCGCTGGCCATAGCGGTCCACGACGTACGGTGTCGGATAAGCGGTCAGGGAGTCGCGGTCGATGAGCGCCGTGACGGGATCGATGCCGACGACCCGATGGCCGGAATTGGGCCAATCCCGGATCCGAAGGATATCGCCGCCGCTGTCCGGCTTCTCACCAATTCGGCAGACGGCTCCGCCGGCACAGACGACGTCGTTGATGAATTCCACATCGTACCCCGGGGGGACGACGACGAGGCTGTCCGGCAGGCCGTCAAGGCCGCGGCGCCCCAGCACGGACCACAGCGACGCATCTTCCTCGCCGAGCCGCCAGATCGCCTCACCGGCGACACCGAGCTCTTTGCCCACCCGGAGTTGGTTGTAGGCGGTCACGCCGTCCAGATACCACACGACATGGTCCACGGAATCCGGGTCGGTCCAGGCGATGTACGGGTTCAGCGCAACCGGGTCGAACTGGGTCGGCACGTGGTGGTCGCGGGCCGCCTGGATGGTCTCCTGAAAGGTCATCGCCTCGGGCGGGCTGCCGTCGTCGTGCCAGTCGCGGCCGTAGGCCCCGACCATGACGATCACCTTCTCACGCGGGACGGCGGCCACGATGTCCCGCGCACGGTCGGTGTAGAATTGTTGGCTCGCGATCGGCCCCGGTGCGCCGCCCCCGTAGTGCTCGTCGAAGAGCATGGCGATCACGTAGTCGGTCACGGCCGCGACGCGTTGCAGCTCGTGCGTCGTGCTATAGGACGGGACCGCCGCGGTGACGATGCGCTTGATCGGAGCGAGCGACACGCGTAGCGCGGCGATGAATTGCAGGGCGGGATCTTGCAGGTCGTCGGGCACGCCCTCGAAGTCGATCGTCACACCGGCGAGTGAGTCGCGCACCACTTCGTCGTGAAGTTGCCCGACGGCGCGAGCGCGGGCTTCCGGAGAGCGAAGAAAGGAACGCAGTGCGGCGCCGTTGAATCGCTTCGCGGTCGGCCCCGTGGTCCGGCGGTCGAAATTGCTCAGCATGAGCAGGATCGCCGGAGGGGACGGGACCCCCGGCTTCCGTACCACGTCGAACACCTTGCGATTGATGTCGAAATCGATCGAGTCGCCGATGGGCGTCAAAAATGACCACTCGCAGACGACCCAGTCGAGGTCGTTGATGTGCTGGATCAGCGAGGCCAACGAATTGTCGGCCCAGTTGACGAAGAAGCCGACCACGATCGGGTCGGTCGCCGTCCCGCGCCGCGCGACGAGCTGGCTGCCGCCGGGCGGCGCGTGTCGGCCGTGCCGCGCGGGGGGCGCGGGCCGGAATCCGTGCGTCAGGCTCCGCCGGATCGCGAGCCGCTCGCGCTGGTCTCGGGTGAACGCGACCGGCGGCAGGAGTTTGTGGTCGATCGGCAGTGCGGGCACCAATGGTGGGATCGCCACACCGACGATGAGCAGCGCCGCGAACGCCATGGCGATCGCGCCCACCACGATCCACAGTCGGCGCCATCCGCGGGCGCGGCGACCGAGGGGATCGAGAAAGACGGGTTGGGTGGGCGTGGGGAGGGTCGGCATCGGCAGGACAGCGGCAGGGCAGCGGCAGGACAGCCACGGAGGGCGGCGCGGCGGCGGCGTGGCGGAGAGCGCGCGCGCCGATCAACGTGCGGACTCCAAAAATTAACCCACCTCGGTACCCATTGCGTCGGTCCGGCCGGGCTCCAGCCGGCCAATGCACCGGGCAGTCGCGGCGTCACGCAACGCCCTGTCCGAGGGTACCCTCCTCAGGCAGCCTCGACGACGCGGCGGACCAGCGAGCGCAGCTCGGAGAGCTCAAACGGCTTCTGGAGCACTGGGCACGCGGTTCGACGGACGAAATCGGCGGCGTCATCGGACACGGTGTCGCCGGTCGCGACGATGAGTCGGCGCAGCAGCGCGGGACGTTCGGCCTTGAGTCGCTCGTGCAACTCGGCACCCGTACACCCGGGCATGCGGAGATCGCAGATGATGAGGTCGTAATTCGGTGCGGGTCCCGTGGCCGGGATCAGCTTGTCGAGTGCGGCGCGACCGTCAGTGGCTTCTTCGACGCGCCATCCGTCGCGGGTGAGGCAGCGACGGAGCGCCGAGCGGATTGCCGGCTCGTCGTCGATGACGAGTGCGATCGGGTTGTGTGGAGCTGGATCAGGCAGCCCAGAACCCGGCGAGCGCGGATCCGTCCGGGGATTCACGCAACTTTTCGAATGCGCGTTCGCGGATCTGGCGAATCCGCTCTCGGGTCACGCCCAGGAGTGCCCCGATCTTCTCGAGCGTCATCGCCTCGGAGCCTTCTTCGAGCCCGTAGTACAGATAGAGGATCTTGCGTTCGCGAGGCGTGAGATACTTCCGGAACACGCGATCGATGAACTCGCGCATGAGCTTGAAATCGGTGACATCCTCGATCTCGCCGCCGTCTACGCCGGCGAATCGTTCGCCGAGCGTGCACGCCTCGCGGTCGGCGCGGTCGATGGGCGCATCGAGCGAGATCTCCGTGGAGGACATCTGGCGCGCCGAGCGGACCTGCTCCGGCGTCTCCTCGATCAGCCGACCGATCTCGTGGTCGGTCGGGTCTCGCTTGAGCACCTGCGCCAGCACGGTCTCGGCGCGAGCGAGCTTGATGAGCTGGGAGTTCTGATTGAGTGGGATGCGCACCGAGCGTGTCTGCTCGGCGAGGGCTTTGAGCACGGCCTGTCGGACCCACCACACGGCGTAGGAGATGAACTTCACGCCCTGGTCGGGGTCGAACTTTCGCACGGCTTTGAGCAGTCCTTCGTTGCCAATGGCGACGAGCTCACTCAAATCGAGACCGTGTCCCTGATACTTCTTGACGTAGGAAATGACGAATCGCAGGTTCGCGGTGACGAGCCGCTCGGCGGCCAGCTCGTCGCCTTTCTGCGCTCGGCGGGCGAGCCGTCGCTCTTCTTCCGCGTCTTGGATCAGTGGGAGCTTTTGTATGTCCTGCAAGTACTGATCGAAAGCGGTCGAGGGCGAGCTGCGGAAGTACCCCTTGGACCTGCTCTCGGTCGCTTGCTGCATACACGCCCCTTAACAGAGAATCACGATCGTCGTTCGGACGCGCGGCCCGCGCAGAGTCTCGCGGGAGGAGCGAACGGTCGGCGTCCACGAATCGCGGAGATGGCACCGTCGGCTGCGGACGGAGTAACCGTCCTCTGGAGCCGCCGCAGTGTAACAATGTGAACAGATGACGTCAACAGCCAAAAGCCATGCCGAGCAGAGTCGTGCCTTGCTGCGAGTACGGTGGCCGTTGGATGATGACGGGGCGTCGGAGTCGGCTAGCGACACGTCGTCAATTGTAACGACGCCGGATCCGAACTCGTGCTGTGGAATACCGCAGTATAGTCGGTTGCGCCGAGCAACCACCGGCGATCGCGCTCAGGCCAGGGCTTCGCGGACGAAGGCATCGGGCAGGGCGACCGTCCACCCGGTGTCGGCGCCCGCCATCTCACCGATGGTGTGCGGGAGCGCGTACTCCACGACACCCGCGCGGGCTTTCTTGTCCGCGTGTGTGAGACGGACGAGAGCCTCGCCGTCGAGTTCGGGTGGTGCGACGGTCGGCAGCTCGGCCTTGTCGAGGGCCGCGCACAGCTGCTCCGTGATCCCGCACACGGCCGTCCCCGACAGCTCCGCCAGTCGGCACTCGGTTGCCATCCCGATCGCGACCGCTTCTCCGTGCAGCAATGTAAATCCGCTGGCTGTTTCGACGGCGTGGCCGATCGTATGTCCGAAGTTGAGGATCTTGCGGCGCCCGTGCTCGCGCGAGTCGGCGGCCACGACCGCGGATTTGATGGCGATGCTCCCGGCGATGAGGGCCGCCATCGCGGGGCTAGCGGCCCCACCGGGTGCGAGGAGCCGCGGGAGATCCGCCTCGATCCGCGCGAAGTACCCCGCGTCGGCGATCACTCCGTGCTTGATGGCCTCGGCGACGCCGGCGCGAAGTTCGCGCGCGGGCAATGTGCCGAGTACCGATGGGTCCACGACCACGGCGGCCGCCGGGTGGAACGCGCCCACGAGGTTCTTCCCGGCCGGGGTATCGACCGCGGTCTTTCCGCCGATCGCTGCGTCGATCATCGCGAGCAGCGTGGTGGGTACCTGGATGATCGGAATGCCGCGCATGTACGTCGCGGCGACGAATCCGGCCAAGTCGCCGACCACCCCGCCGCCCAGCGCGACGATCGTCGTGTCGCGTCCGCAGCCGAGCGCGAGCAACTCGTCGGTGAGGCGCGCCCACGTGGCGCGGGTCTTCGCGGCCTCCCCGTGCGGTACGGTGAGCACATCGACTGGTCGGTGCGCGCCGAAGGATGCGACGACGCGTCGCGCGTACAGCGGCCCGACGTGGTCGTCGGTCACGATGACATAGCGATGCGCGGGGGCCGCCGACTGCGCCCGGTCGGCCAGCATGTCCAACGCGTCCGTGGCCACAGTGATCGCCGGGTCGAACGGGGCGGCCGCGGACACAGCGGCGCCCGCATCGCGTGCCGACGACGGCGCCACACCGACTACCATGTCACTTCTCCAGCGCCGGCGCGGCGCGCGGCGACACGGGCGAGCACGAACAGCAGATCCGACAGCCGATTGAGATAGATGCTGACGAGCGGTGGGAGTTCCACGCTGCGCGAGAGCTGCACGACTCGCCGCTCGGCCCGGCGACAGACGGTGCGCGCGATATGGAGGGCGGCGGATTTCGGCGTCCCGCCGGGCAGGATGAACGCGGTCAGCGGCGTGAGCTCGGCTTCCCCCTCGTCGATCGCATGCTCGAGCTGCGCGATCCGGCCGGCATCGATACGGGCCTTGGAGAGGTGTTCGTGCATCTTCTCGCGGTTCGGCGTCGCGAGGAGGGCGCCGAGGCTGAACAGGTCGCGCTGCACGGCCACCAGGACCTCGTCGATCCTCGGCATGGGCTCAGTCGCGCGCGCAAAGCCGACTGCGGCGTTGAGCTCATCGACCTCGCCATAGGCCTCGACCCGCTGGTCGTCCTTCCCCACCCGACCGCCACCAAAGAGTCCCGTCTCCCCTGCGTCGCCCGTTCTGGTGTAGATCTTCATGGGGGGAAAGGTACTAGGGCCAGCGGGCAGCGATTGGCGGGTGTGGGTGCGTTACGCGGCGGCCGGCCCAGGCGCGAGGGCGGTGGGCAGTCTGATTCGGGTCTTGTCGATCGCCAATCGCTAATCGCTGCCCGCTACCTCCCCAACACCCGCGCCCACCAGGGGGAGCGACGGGTCTCGCGGGAGCGGTTCGCCGGATGGCCCACGGCCAGACGCTTGGCGGACTTCTTCAGATTCGAGAACGACGTCTGCTCGCCCGAGTGCCTGGTCAGCGGCTGAAACGTCGTGGGAAAGAGCACGGCCAGGTGGTCGTGGAGGCGGTCGGGCGACGGTGGGTGGGCCTGGGCGGCGCACCACTCGTCGAGGTCGTGTCCCATTGCTGCCGCGGTCGGCCGCAGGGCGGGATCCTTGTTGAGGGCGACCGAGATGATCTGCTCGAGCTCCGGATCGATGCCGGGAATCTTGGCTCTGATGTTGGGCGTCGGCAGCACGGCGACCTCGTCGATCGCGAGCTGCGTGATGTCCTCGGTGAATAGCGGCTCCAGCGCCAGCAACTCATAGAGCACGACGCCGACCGCGAACACGTCGCTCCGGGCATCGACATTGAGTCCCAGAATCTGCTCGGGACTCATGTAGTGCTTCTTGCCCATCAGGAACTGCCGGCCCGCGGCCGGGTCGATGGACGTCCGGGCTTTGGCGATGCCGAAGTCGGCCAGTTTGATGTGGCCGTCCCACGAGGCCATCACGTTGCCGGGCGAGACATCGCGGTGCACGATATCCAGGCGCCGTTTGTCCGGGGCCACGAAGTTGTGCGCGAAGTCGAGCGCGCGGCACACGCGACTGGCGACGTACGCCGCGAGGGGGAGCGGGATGCGTTGCCCGAGTTCCCAGTGCCGATCGATGACCAAGCGCAGCGTCGGCCCCTGGATGAACTCCATGGCGATGAAATATTCGCCCGCCACTTCGCCGAGCTGATAGATCTGAACGATGTTGCCGTGCATCAAGTTGGCCGAGAGTTTGGCCTCGTCGATGAAGAGCTGGAGCCACTCCTTCTGCTTGGCGTACTGTGGGTGGATGACCTTGAGCGCGATGCGTTTGGCGAAGCCCGCGGGGCCGAGCTGCTCGGCCTCGTACACCGTGGCCATCCCCCCGACGGCGACTTTCCGCACGAGGCGAAAGGTGCCCGCGTACTCGATGTAGCGGTCGGCGTCGGTGATGCGGGGGCTGGCGGGAGCGGTCATGTCCTTGCCGCTCTCCGTCGAGCCGCCGATGTTTCGCGGATGGCGAACGACGCGCAGGGCACGTCACCGCACGCGGCGGAGTCGCGGGCGCAGGCCGAGCACGAAGCGGTCGATATCACGATCATCGGTGGCGGTCCTACCGGGCTGTTCGCACTATTCTATGCCGGCATGCGTGGCGCGACGGCCCGGATCATCGACGCCCTCCCGCAAGTCGGCGGGCAATTGACCGCGTTGTACCCGGAGAAGTACATCTTCGACGTCGCGGGCTGCCCCAAAGTGTTGGCCAAGGATCTCGTACACGCGCTCGCCAACCAGGCCAATCAGTTTGGCCATCCCACGTACCTCAACCAGCGGGTGAACGCCCTCGAACATGACGGCGCGGTGTTCACCCTGGTCACGGAGACGGATCGGTTCCCGTCGCGGGCGATCGTGATCGCGGCCGGAATCGGTGCCTTTTCGCCTCGTCGGTTGCCGCACCCGTCCGCCGAGCGCTGGTATGGCCGCGGGATCTACGAGGTCGTCAGCGACCCAGAGGCGTTTCGCGGCCGGCGAGTCGTCATCATCGGGGGTGGGGATTCGGCGTTCGATTGGGCGCACCAGCTCGCGGATCGGGCCGCGCACGTCACGCTCGTGCACCGCAGTGACCGATTTCGGGCACACGCCGCAACGGTCCGGGGAGTCCAGGCGGCGGCGGCGGCCGGCCGGGCGGACATCCTCACCTTCCACGAGCTCCACGATGTCCTCGGCGCCGACCCATCGACCGACGGGACACGGCTCAACGCCGTCGTGCTGCGTGACACAAAGGCCAAGACGACGCGTACGATCGAGACCGACGCCGTCCTCCCGATGCTCGGCTACATCAGCGACCTCGGTCCGCTCGCCGACTGGGGATTGACGCTGACCAACGACGAGATCGTCGTGTCCAGCACGATGGAGACCGGGCGGGCTGGCATTTACGCGGCCGGTGATATCACCACCTACGCGGGCAAGCTCAAACTGATCGCGACGGGGTTTGGCGAAGCCGCGATCGCGGTCAATCAAGCCGTGCACTGGATCTACCCAGCCAAGAAAGTCGCCCCCGCGCACAGCTCCAACATGGCCCTCTTCGGGCAGACCGACGACTAACGGTTCATGATGGGGCGAGCGACTACCGGTTACTGGCTCCCGGGCCCCAAATTGTTGACATACCTCCGGACCGCGCGAGAACTTACTCGGCCACCCCAGATGGGCCTCACGTGAGCTACATCCTGTACGCCGACGATCACGAGGACATGCGGCTCATGGTCCGCGCGGTGCTCGCGTCGGTGGGGCATGAGGTCGGGCTCGTGGCTGATGGGCGGGCCGCGCTGGCGGCGGTTCAGGAGCGTGAACCCGACCTCCTGCTGCTCGACGTGATGATGCCTGGGTTGAACGGACTCGACGCGTGCCGCGCGGTGAAGGGGAATCCGTTCACGGCGCGCATCCCCGTCCTGATGCTGACCGGCGAGGGAGAGATCGAGAGCAAAGTCGAGGGCTTCGAGGCGGGGGCGGACGACTACCTCCCGAAGCCGTTCGATCCGCGGGAACTTCGGGCGCGTGTGCACGCGCTCCTGCGACTGGTCCGGCGCGAAGCCGACCGCAACCCGACCAGCGGCCTCCCGGGTGGCCGGGCGATCGAGGAAGAGATCCGGCGCCGCATCGATGCCGACGAAGCCTTCGCGGTCTGCTATTTCGACATCGACTATTTCAAGCCGTTCGCCGACACGTTTGGCTTTGCGGCCGCGGACGCGGTGATTCGTGGGACGGGGGCGGCGGTGATCGACGCGGTGGCGGCGGCCGGCGACGCGGTCGATTTCGTCGGTCACGTCGGGGGGGACGATTTTCTCGTCGTGACGCGTGCGGCGCGGGCGGAGCCCGTGGTCCGTGAGACGGTCCGCCGGTTTCGCGACGTCATCGGGAACATCGTCGGCTACGAGACCCTCGAACGGGGCACGTTCGATGGCCTCGATCGCGATGGGGTGCCGCGTCAGTTTCCGATCGCCCGCATGGCGGCCGCGGTGGTCGCGGTCCGGCCGGAGCAGTGGGTGTCGATCGGACACCTCGGAGCGCTCGCGGCCGATGCGAAGCGGCGGGCGAAGCAGCAGGGCGCAGGAACAATCCTCGTCAACGCTGTGTAAGCGGGCGTGTTGCGCCCTCCTGGCCGCCCGGCCCTGGTCCACGTCCCGTGGCGCCGGGACCCTCGACCGTCCATTTCCGGTGGCCGCCTGCCCGGCCTGACCCGTGGGAAGACCGAACGACCAGGTGGCCCCACACCGCTCGGTCGGGGCGCGACGGGCGCGTCGCGATGCGTCGTCGGTCTGCTACTCGGCGCCGCGCTGGCGGGGCTCGGGAGTCCGCGCCTCTCCGCCCAGGACGTGAGCTGCCATCCGGGAGACACCGAGGTCCGGCATCTGGAGTTCGTGGGCAACCGCGCATACTCCGACGAGGCGCTCGCCAACGCGATCGTGACCACGCCGTCGAGTTGGACGCGTCGGTCACTGGGGATATTCGGGACGCGGCGATGTCTCGATCGCGGGGAGTTCCCGCGCGACCGGCTCCGGCTGATCATTTTCTACCGCAATCACGGCTACATCGACGCGCTGGTCGATACCGCGGTGCTGCCGGTGCGACGCGGCGTGGCCGATGTGGAGTTCCGCATCCGCGAGGGGCGGCCAGTACTGATCGACACGCTCACCGTCCTCGGGCTCGATGCGCTCACGCCGCAGGACCGCCAGCGTGTGGTGAAGGCGCTCCCGGTTCGGGTCGGCGGCACCTTCGATAAGACCGCGATCGAGCAGGCGCGCGACACCTTGCGGCTCCGCCTGTCGAACGTCGGTTATCCGTTCGTCGAAGTCATGCGGAGCTACTCCAGCGACACCGCGCGGCGTGCTGCCCGGCTTGTCTACGACGTGGCGACCGGTCCGCTCGCGCGCATCGACAGCGTCGTCGTGCGGATCCAGCCCCGTACGCCCGGGACCCCGGCCATCTCCGGGGACGCCGTCCGGAGCGTCATGGGGCTCAAGCCCGGGCGGCTCTATCGACTGAACGATCTGGTCGCCGCGCAGCGGTCCCTCTTCCAGACTGATGCGTTCCAGCACATCGCGGTCGGCTTGGATGCGGACACGGTGCGGGCGACGGGGCCGTCCGGGACGGCGGACACGACCGTCACCGTGCAAGCCGACCTGGTCGAGGGCTACATGCACACGGCGCGAGCGGGCGCAGGGTGGGCGACCCTCGACTGCTTCCGCACGCAGGCCGAGTACGCGGACCGCGACTTCCTCGGCGGACTCCGCCTGCTGCGAGTGGACGCTAGCGTGACGAAGATCGGCATTGCGTCCCCGTTCCGGATCGATAATGGCGGTCTCTGTCCGCAGGCGCGGCAAGACATCTACAGCGACACGCTGAACTACAATGTGTCCGCGTCGCTCCGGAGTCCCGTTCTCTTTGGTTCGCAGCTCAATCCGACGGTCACGCTCTTCACCCAGCGCCAGTCCGAGTACAACGCCTATGTCCGGTCCGCCCCGATCGGCGCCTCGCTGTCACTCACCCGGCGACTGAGCTCGACGCTCTCGCTCTCGCCCGAATACCGGATCGACCTGGGCCGGACGAGCGCACAGCCCGCCCTCTACTGCGCGGTGTTCAACCTGTGCACGCCGCAGGACATCCAACCGCTACAGGAGCTTCTGCCCTTGGCCGAGGGTGGCGCGCTCGCGGTGCTGGACAGGCGGAACGACCAGTACAACCCGACGAAGGGATCGCTGGTGTCGGTGGAGGGGCTCGTGGGGTCGCGGTACCTGGGTTCGGCGGCTCGATTCCAATTCGACAAGGGGACGGTGGACGCCGCGGACTACATGAAGGTCAACGACAATGGGGTCTTCGCGGTCCGACTGCGGCTTGGCGCGGTCGTCGCGCAGGGGAAGGAGGCAGACGGCTTCATCCCTCCGGACCAGCGGCTATACGCGGGCGGCCCCACGACGGTGCGCGGGTTCCAGCAGAACGAGCTCGGCCCGGTTGTCTACATCCCCAACGTGGTGGATACGTCCCGGGGGGTCGACACGCTGCTCCGGGCCAATTCGGGCGCCAAGGGTCAAGGTCAGCGGGTGGTGCCGGAAGGCGGCAACTGGTCCGTAGTGGGCAACCTCGAATACCGGTGGCGCAGCCCGTTTCTGCGGGAAGTCCTCCAGTGGGCGTTCTTCGTCGATGCGGGGCAGGTGTGGAACGGCAGCATCACCCAGATGCGGGGCCTGCTGTGGACGCCCGGGGTCGGCATCCGTGTGTTCACCCCTGTCGGGCCCATCCGTCTCGACGTGGGGTACAACCCCTACCTGTTGCCAGCGGGCGCGGCGTACTTCAACGCACCGGCCAGCATCACGGTCAACGGGCAAAGCGTCTCCCTCGCGTCGCAGGTGCCGCTGTACTGCGTCAGCCCGTCGAACACGATAGCGGCGCATCCCAGCCCACAGATTCCGCAGGTACTGGTACAGGAGCCCGGCCACGAGTGTCCGGCGACGTACACTCCCAGTCAGAGTACGGGTTTCCTGCAGAAGTTGACGTTCAACCTCTCGATCGGCCAAGCGTTTTGATCCTATGACGGTCCCCTCCGCGACATGATCCGACGTCGGGTCATCGTCGGCTTGAGTGCCCTCGGCATTCTGGTCACCGCGATCGTCGTGGTGGCTGCCGCCATCGCGGCCACGCAGACCGCGTGGGGGCGCGCGCGCATCCGGGCGGTGGTGGTCGCCGAGCTGCGCCGAGTCGTCCATGGCCAGCTCTACGTGGGGAATCTGGAAGGCAACCTGCTCACCAATCTCACGGTGGACTCGATCGAGATTCGGGATCACGAGGGGCGCGTGTTGCTCGCCACGGGGCGATTGCACGCCGAGTTCGACCCGCGGGATCTGCTCGATCGCCGCATCCTTTTTCAGCGGCTCGAGATCGATCACCCGTACGTTCGGCTGAACCACTATCCCGACGAGAGCTGGAACTTCAAGCGGATCCTCTCGCCGTCGTCGGCCGGTCCGTCGTCGCCGGCGCGTCTCGCGTCGCGCGCCCGGCTACCGGAGGCCGAGGCCCGAGGGTACGGGGATTTCATCATGGCCACGCACGTGGTCATACACAACGGCACGTTCATTTTCAGCGAACGGTGGCGTCCCGACGACTCGCTCCGGGGCGCGCGACGCGACAGCGCGATCGCCGAAGCGCTGCGCCGCCCGCATTTCGGCTTGGAGCGCACGTCGGACGGACTGATGCGCACGTTGACGTGGTCCGGTATCCAGCTCGCCGCCCCGTACGCGCGGATCGTCGATCCGGACAGCGCGGGCCCCGGCTTCGAGATCGACCGGCTCGACATGAACGAGTTCTTTCCGCCATTCCGATTCTCGAACGTGCACGGGCGCGTCCGCATCGTTCACGACACATTGTGGGCGACGCTCAGCCATGTCGAGCTGCCGGGAACCGTGGGACGGGGCAGCGGCAAGGTGTACTGGGGGTCGAATCGACCCCTCACGCTGGCGTTGCACTTCGATGCCGACACCGTCTCGCTGGCCGACATCGCGTGGGTCTATCCGACGCTCCCGACGACTGGTGGCGGGCGCGGGTCGGTCGATATCCGAAGCGACGTCACGCATCCGAGCATCATCGACTTCGTCATCGGGGGTATGGACGTCCGCACCACGGGGTCCCGGTTCATCGGCAACATCACGTTCGAGAGCGGCCGGCCCCAACTCGTCATCAAGGACATCGCCGCCGAGGTGGCGCCTGTGGATTTCGCGTTCATCCGGGTGCTCGCGGGGGGCGCGCCGTTTCCCGTCGATTGGGCGGGCCAGTGGACTGGGCGGGTGCGAGGTCCCGGCGGTCCGGTCTCACGGTTTCGGGCGGATACCGTCGATCTCACGCTGCACGATGCGCACGTGCCGGGTGCGACATCGCGGCTGGCCGGATCGGGTGAGCTCGACATCTCGGCGCCTGCACGGACGGCGTTTCACGATTTTCGGATGACGGTGGACCGGTTGGATCTGCGCACGCCGCAGTATGTCTTGCCCGACTTTCCGCGGCTTCATGGCATCGTCCACGGCACCGCGACGCTCGATTCCGTCTGGAGCGACGTGCGGTTCCGGGATGCCGACCTCACGCACACCGACGGCCTCGGGTCGCCGGACCGGATCACAGGCAGCGGGCGCTTCACGCTTGGCGACAAGGAGTCGTCGTACGACATGGAGCTCCAAGCCCAGCCACTGTCGTTCACGACGATCGGGCGCACGTATCCCGGCGTCCGCCTCCGGGGCGAGTTCAGCGGTCCAGTCTCGCTCCAGGGCACGCTCGACAACCTCGATGTCACCGCACAGCTCACCGGGGAGCCCGGTGTGTTGGGTATCGATGGGCACTTCGATCTCGTGCCGCCTGGGCTCGCGGGCTCGGGCGCGCTCACGCTGGTCCACACGGATCTCCAGGCGCTCTTCGATGACGACTCGCTGCCACAAACCGACTTGTCGCTCCGGGTGGACGCCGATGTGCGCGGCGATTCGTTGGCCGCGCTCGACGGACCGGTGAGTGGCACGATCGCGCGGTCGGATGTGGGTCGCCTGCACGTGGACACAGCGCGGCTCGTAGGCCGGTTCGGTGGCGCGAGGCTGCGCGTCGATACGTTGAGCGTGGAGGCCCCCGGCGGGTCGTTGAGTGGCCGGGGTGGCCTGGGGTTGGCGGTGGACGACCGGGATTCCTTGACCGTCGCATTGGCGTTGGATTCGCTTGGCGGGTGGCGGCCGTATCTGGCCGACGATTCAGCGGGCAACGACCCGTTGCTGGGCACGGTCCGCGCCTCGGGCACGTTCACGGGATGGTTGGACTCCCTCGGCCTGACCGGTACACTCCAGGGGGCGGGGCTACGAGCGGCCGGCGCCAGTATTCGCGGCGCGTCCGCGTCGTTCGCGATGGGCTACCTCTCGAGAGCACCACAGGGAACGGCGGGTGTGGCCGTTGATGGCATCACGCTCGAAGGGCTCGCGCTGGATCATGTGGGCATGGATGCGCGCTTTCTGGGCGGGGGCCGGTCGGCGCTGGCGTTCACGGTGACCATGTCGACCGGTCCGCACGGAGGGGCCGCGGCCGAGATCCGCCAATCGCACGATTCGATGACCGCGACGCTGGACACGCTCGCGATCTATACGCACGACAACGCGTGGCACCTCACTGAGCCCGCGATCCTGCGCCGGGATGCGGGCGGATCGTCGATCGACCAACTGTCGCTCCGCGGTGCCGTGAGCGGGTGGCTCACCGCAACCGCAAATCTGCCGCACGTCGGCGAGGCAACTGCCCACATCCAGGCGGACAGCGTGCCGTTGGGCGATGTCGGCGAACTCGCGGAATCGCCGGATTCGTACGGCGGACTGGCGTCGCTCGATTGGACGATCGGGGGGACGCGGTCGAACCCCACGATGCTCGGGGAGGGTCGCTTGACCGATGCGCAGTTCGGCGACGTTCGATTCGAAGAGCTGATCGGCCACGCGGTCTATGCCGACCGCCGCCTCTCGCTGCACGGCGATCTGCTCGCGGCCCACGACACGGCTCTGCACATGTTGGTCTCGATACCCGTCAACCTGGCGCTGGAAACCGGGGTGCGCCGGACCCTCGACAACGACTCGCTGCGTGGCAACGTGCATGCGGACAGCGTGCAGTTCGGCGCATTGGCGGCGATGTATCCCTCGCTCCAGAATCCGAAGGGCTCGTTTGCCGCCAATCTCGACATCGGTGGCACCCTCGTCCATCCGACTCTTAGCGGCGACATCCGGCTTCGCAACGGCGAAGCGGGGATTCCACGGGTGGGTGTCCGGTACGTGGGGATGAACGCCGACCTGCATCTCAGTGGCGACAGCTTGGCGGTCCGCGACGTGTCGCTGGCAACGGTGGACGGCCAGCACCGGGGCCAAGCCACGCTGCAAGGGTGGCTCACCTTCGCGGACCTCAAGGATCCGCGGTTCGATCTCGTCTTCCGGGCGTCCGAGCTCCACGCGATGAGCAATCCGCGGGTGGCCGACGTCTCGGTCTCGACCATCACCCCCCTGCAACTGACCGGGCGATTCAGTCGGTCGCGGCTGACTGGCGCGGTCTCGATGGACCGCGGGGTGATCTACATCCCGGACGTGCTCACCCAGAAAAACGTCGTCAGCCTCGACGATCCGGAGTTCTTCAACGTGGTGGACACCTCGTTGTTTCAGAATCGCCTGCTGTTGCCCGAAGCGCCGCCTCGGCTGCTACAGGCTCTGACGCTCTCCGACGTGCAGATCACGCTCGGCAACGAGGTTTGGCTGAAGTCCTCGGAGACCAACATCAACCTCTCCACCAGTTTGGGTCCGTTGATCGTCACGACGGCGCCCACTGGACGTGACTCGACCAAGGGGCTCGCGCTGACCGGGTCGTTGGTCGCGGAGCGCGGGGACTACCGGCTCAACCTCGGCCTGGTCCAGCGCACGTTTGCCGTGGAGAGGGGAGGGACGGTGCGTTTTACGGGTGATGTGGATATCAATCCGGACCTCAACATCTCCGGCCTCTACACGGTGCGGCAGCCGCGAACCAACGCCGGCAACACCATCGCCGACTTGCAGATCCGCGCCTTGCTCGGCGGCACGTTGGAGCGTCCGACTGTCGCGATCTCGAGCCCGGACAGCGCGCTCCAGCTCTCGCAGTCCGACCTGTTCAGCTATCTCATCACCGGGCAACAGTCGTTCGGCGTGGGCAACGGAACGGATGCGTATACGGTCGGCTCGGTGTTCCTGCCGACGATCGGGACTGCCCTTGGGAGCCGGCTGTCTGGCGGCGTGTTCGACTACGTCAATGTCCAGGCCGGGACAGCCTACGCGGCCAATGGCGCGACCAGCAGCTTCGGCACGGCGCTGTCCACGACCCGGATTGGCGCCGGGAAGCAGCTCGGGCGCTCGACCTTCGTCAGCGCCGACCTCGGCGTGTGCGGCCTGGGCGCCACGGGCGCGGCCGGCGGTGGCTCACCGCCGCCGACGGCCTCGCAGATCGGGGTCCGACTCGAGCAGCAGCTCACGCAACGATTCACGCTGGCGGCCAGCTCCGAGCCGGGCACCGTTGGTCTGTACTGCACCACGGGTGCGCTCACCCGCAGCTTCGTCGATACCCCCCGCCAGTGGGGCCTCGACCTGTTCCACACCTGGCAGTTCTGAATGGGGGCGGCCGGGCGGGTGGGTACGGCCGCGAGCCGCGGCCAGAGGACCGCGTTGGGGGCGCCCTCGGCGGTCGCTGAGCACCGGCCCGACCGATTCTCGCGGGCTCTCCTGGTCGTCAATCCCGCCTCGCGCCGGGGCACGCAATTCCATCTGCCGTCGCTGGAGGCGATCACCCGGGCCGGGGTCCGGTGCGACGCCATTTTGACCGAGCACCAGGGGCAGGGCGCCCACCTGGCGGCGAGGCTCGCCTCCGGATACGACGTCGTCTTTACACTGGGCGGCGACGGCACCGCGATGGAGGTCGTGGGGGCCTTGGCCGGTAGCGACGGGCCGCCCGTGGGGATCCTGCCCGGGGGGACGGGCAACCTGATCGCGCGCACGCTGGGCATCCCGCTCGACGTCCGGCGCGCCGTCCCTCTCCTGCTCCGTGGGCGGGAGATGCGCGTGGACCTCGGAGTGCTCATTGGGGCGCCAGAGGGTCGGGAGCGGCGATTCGCGTTTGCCGCGGGGGTGGGAATCGACGCGACCATGGTGGCCGAGGCCTCGGCGACGCTGAAGCGTCATTTAGGGGTCCCGGCCTACATGCTCAGCTGGGTGACCGCGGCGCTCCGGCGCGAGACCTTCGGAGCCCGGTTGACCGTGGACGGCGAGGTGGTCGAGCGGGATGCCTCCGCCGTCATGCTGGCCAACTTCGGGGCCGTCCTCAACGATCTGATCCGGCTCGGTCCCGGAATCCAGCACGATGACGGAAAGCTGGACTTGTGCGTCTTCTCTCCGGGGACCGCACGGGACGCGGTACGGGTCGCCTGGAAACTCCTTCGGAAGGACTTCCAAGCTGACCCGTGCATGCTGTACCGAGCGGGCCGCCATTTCCGCGTCGAAACGTTTCCACCGCGTCCAGTGCAGGCCGACGGCGAGCTGTTGGGCGACACACCGTTCGAAGTCACGGTGGAGCCTCTCGCAGCGCGGCTGCTCGTGCCGAATCGGCGCACGGCGGAGACGGAGTAAATGTCGATCGGGCGTGCACGCGTCATCACCAGCACACGGGCAGTTACTGGATGTCCTCAGTTCTCATCGTCGATGACGAGCCGTCGATCACGCAGGCTCTCGGGTCTTTTTTCGAGCGGTCCGGGGGTCATGTAGTCACCGCAGCGCACAGCGGAGAGGAGGCTGTCGCGCTCTTCCAGCGCACGCGGCCCGATCTCGTCCTGCTGGATGTCCGGTTGCCGGATATGACGGGGTTCGACGTGCTCGATCGGCTCCGCGCGGACGACCCAGTGGTGATCATGATGACGGCGTACGGAGACGTGCCGCTGGCTGTCCAAGCGATGCAGAACGGGGCCGAGAATTTCCTGACCAAGCCGATCGAGCTCACCCACTTGGGCGCGGTGGCGGAGCGGGCATTCGAGAAGGCGCGGTTGCGCCAGATGAATCGATATCTCGCATCGCGGCATGGGCACGGGGACACACAGCTCGTGCTCGGCGCCTCCCGCCCGATGCAGGAGCTGGCTGCGCAGATCGACATGCTCGCGGCGAGCGATCGTACCACGGTCTTGCTCATCGGCGAAAGCGGCTCCGGCAAGGGGCGAGTCGCGGAGCTGATCCATTCGCGGAGTCCGCGGGCGGCGATGCCGTTCGTCGAAGTCAATTGCGCCGCGCTGACCGCGGGGTCGCTCGATGCGGAGCTGTTTGGGCAGGAACGCGGGTCGGCGGTGGTGGACAATGGAAACGGCACCAATGCCGACGGAGTGCAGGCGTCCGGCGGGTTCAAGCCCGGCCTCTTTGAGGTGGCCAACGGTGGCTCGCTGTTCCTCGATGAGATCGGCGATCTCGATCCTCACCTCCAGCCAAAGCTGCTCCGCGTCCTGGAGGGCAAGGCGTTCCGCCGAGTCGGAGGGACGCAGGAGATCTGCGCGAACGTCCGACTGATCGCGGCGACCAGCAAGGATCTCGTGAACGAAGTGACGGCCGGCACGTTTCGCGAGGATCTCTATTACCGACTGAACGTGATGCCGGTCTATCTCCCGCCGCTGCGGGCGCGGGCCCGGGAGGATGTGCTCGAGCTGGTGGCCCACGTGATCGGTGAGCTGCGGACGATTCTTCCCGATGCGCCGACGGCGGTGAGCGACGCCGCGCTCGAGCGGATGTTGCGGTACTCGTGGCCAGGCAACATCCGAGAGCTGCGCAATGTCCTGGAGCGTGCCATGATCATGTCCAGGGGGCAGCCGAGCATTGCGCCGGAGCATCTCCCGGGCGATGTCCGGGAGACCATGGTCGGGGGAGTGGATCACCACATTCCCAAGTCGCTGGACGAGGTGGAGCGGACGCACATCGAGCGTACCCTCCGCGCACATCTCGCCAACCGCACGCACACGGCGCGGGAGCTTGGCATTTCGCGGGCGACACTCATCAAGAAGATCAAGGCCTACGGCTTATGAGCCAGCCGGCGGCGGGTCCTCCCGAGCACGACGTGATGGTCTGCCGGTGGTGCGGCCGGGAAGAACGCGCGTCGGAGGGGTACCCGTGCCAGGGCTGTGGGACCTTCCTTTGCCTGATCTGCACCTTTCGCGGCCACGACCGCTGTATGGGGTGCGAGCAGACCGGGACGATCGAGCCAACCCGGGGCTGACGCCCTTCCCGCTGGGTCGAGTCGCGTCCGGACCCGCGCCGCGGGTCGCGTGATGTAGCTTTCAGCGCGTGAGACTCGCGCTCTTCGACATCGACGGCACACTGCTCTCCGCCGCGGGGTCGGGGCGCCGCGCGATCGACGCGGCATTCCAGGATTTTTTCGGCTGGAGCGCGCCGGCCGACTATTGGTTCGATGGCAAGACGGATCGCCAGATCGTACGCGAATTGATGCGCGCGGAGGGCCATGACGATGTTGCCATCGATGGCCGCATGGACGCGCTGCTCGGGCGATACCTCGAATGTCTCCACCGGGAGCTCCGCGATCCGGCGTACCACCCGCGGCTCTATCCCGGCGTTGCGGCGCTGCTCGATGCGCTCGAGGCGCGCGGCGACATCGTCGTCGGTCTGCTCACGGGAAACGTGGAGCCGGGCGCGCAGGCCAAGCTGGCGGCGGTCGGTCTCGATCCGGCCCGGTTCGTGGTGGGGGCGTTCGGCTCCGACCACGAGAGTCGTCCCGAGCTGCCGCATGTCGCCCAACGGCGGGCGCGCGAGACACTGGGGCTCGACGTCTCCGGGCCGGCCATCGTGGTGATCGGCGACACGCCGGCGGACATCGCTTGCGGTCGCGGGATCGGAGCGCGCGCGATCGGCGTGGCCACTGGCCGATACTCGACGGCCGAACTCGAGGCGCACGCGCCAAGCGCGGTGTTTCGGGATCTTGCGGCGACCGACCGCGTCGTCGCGGCGATCGTAGGTGACACGCGAGTCGGCGGTCCGGATGCGTGAGGTCGAGCTCAAGGGCATCGTTCCCGACGAGGCCGCGGCACGGGCGCGCGTCGAGGCCGCGGGCGGTCAACTCGCGTTCGCGGGACGTCTCGAGGACCGTCGGTACGACGACGCGGCCGGCAGTCTCGCACCGCTGGACCTCGTGTTGCGCCTGCGCACCTATCGGGACCCCGATGGCGGCGTCCGGACCGCGCATCTCGATTGGAAGGGGCCCACGAAGTACGAGCATGGCTACAAGGTGCGGGAAGAACTGTCGTCCCCGGTCGCGGATCCCGACATGGTGGCAAGCATATTCGACCGGCTCGGGTACACCGTGATCCGAGAGATCGACCGCGAGGTAAGCCAATACACGCTCTGTGGCGCGACGGTGCGTTTCGAGCGGTATCCGCGGATGGACATCCTGGTGGAAGTCGAGGGACCACCGGACGCGATCGAACAGGCGATCGAGCGGCTGGCGCTGCCACGAGCCGAGTTTTCGGCTGCGCGGTTGCCAGATTTCGTCGCGCGGTACGAGGCGCGGACGGGTACCCGCGCCGCCCTCTGTGCGCGCGAGCTCGCCGGCGACTTCGCCTATGAGGTCAAGGATGCATGAGCGACAGCGATCGGCAGTGAGCAGGCCTACACGCTGGTGGCCGAGATGAGCCGTGGCTGACGTCGAATCAGTGCCAGTCGCGGTCGGCGTATGGGCGTTGTGGCGCGGCGCGGAAGTGGCCGGACCGGGCACGTTCGAGTTGCTCGCGGACGGCGCGCGCGTGTGCGTGGAGTCCGCGGAGCTCGACCTGGTCATCCCATTTGCGGCGCTCGATGGGGCGCGTGTCTCATTGGGTCATCTGACGTTGTATCCGTCGAACGGGGACGTGGTCGAACTGAGCGGCGCGGCCGAGCTCGGAGAGATGGGTCGGCACCTGCGCGCCCGCGCGTGCACGCTGCCGGAACTCACGCTCGCCCTACGGGGATTGGGTTCGCCTCGCGCGCATCCGGGTCCGGATCACGACCGGTATTTCGGACCGTTGCTGGCCGCGCGGCGCGGCGCGCAGCGCGCGAGCGGCCCCTCGGGACGATTGGCGGCGATGCGTGGGGCGGCGCTCGAAGCGGAACTCGAACGGGTGCTCCACACATTCGCAGCCGAGCGGTTTCCGGCGAGCCCTCCGGAGCGGCGGGCGCTCGAGGCCGAGCTCGACGACCTTGCCGCGCCGGTGCGAACGAGTCTTCGCCGACTGGATGAGGCGGCGCGGGCGGTGACTGGCGCGTCGGACGATACGGCATTCGTCTGGTGGCGGGCGTGGGCGGCCGAGTGCCGGGCACTGTTCGCGCACGCGGACGCGTGCTGGCTGGCCGCGGTCCCGGCCCTCGGGTCGGCGCCTGCGCCGCCGCGGAAATTCTGGCGCTGGCCGTGGCGGCGGGAGCAATTGGGGGACGGCCCTTCACCGTTCCCGGTCGAGGACTTCCTGTCGTGATCCTAGGCGTCGGGGTGGACGCCGTGGACATCGCGCGGGTGGACCAATTGCTGGCGCGCCATCCGACGCGTGCGGTCGCGCGACTGTTCACGCCGGGTGAAGCCACCTATGCCGGCTCGCGTCCGGATCCGGTCCGGCATTACGCGGCGCGATTGGCGGCCAAGGAGGCCGCGTATAAGGCGTTGGCAGGCAACGATCTGGCCCGGGCGATCGGTTGGCGGGAGATTGAGGTCGTGGCGGGCACCGATGGGTCCCCCGCGCTGACGCTGCATGGTCGGGCGGCGCGGCGGGCGACCGAGATCGGGGCGGGCCGGGTGTGGGTCTCCCTCACCCACAGCGACAGCTCGGCGGTGGCGGTCGTAATCGTCGAAGCGACGTAGGCGGCTGCCCCCGATCGCGGCGGCGGCTACCCTGGCCGAGCGATTGCCGATAAATTCGGTCGGAATGAGAACCACGAGTCATGATCGTCAGACGCGGATCATGTGGGCCGCGTACGCCGTGTGTATGGCGGTTATGGGCCTCGTGAGCGCCGTTCCGGCGCGGGGGCAAGATGACCACCCCGCGCAGCGGCTCTCGAGCATCGTCGGCGTGGCGGTCGGGGAATACGCCAAAGGTGTCGATGAGCACGGTCGGCTGATCTCGGCCGAGGAGCATTCCGAAGCCACCGGGTTTCTCCGCGATGCAAGCGAAGTCGCAGGTCGATTGCCGGGGCCGCGCGCGGCCGCCGCGCGGGCGGTGCTGGACACGCTGATCATCGCCGCGGACGCGGACCGGCCTCCGCACGAGATCGCGGCCATCTATCGGCGGTTCGCGACGGCGCTGGGCAGCGAGGGCGCGCTCGAGCTTCCGGCGGGCGGGATCGATGTCGCCGCGGGCGCGGTGCTGTACGGACAGAACTGCGCGACCTGTCATGGCATGGCCGGTCATGGCGACGGCCCGGCGGCGAAGGGGCTGTCCACGGTGCCCCCGGCGATCGGCGCCGCGGCGGAGATGCACGGCGTGAGTCCCGCGCTGATGTACCGCATCGTGTCCGTCGGTGTGCGCGGCACGGCCATGCCGGCGTGGAGCGCGGCGATGACGCCGTCGCAGCGGTGGAACGTGGTGGCATACGTCACATCTCTGCGGGCGACACCCGAGCAAGTGCATGATGGCGAGGGCCTCTACTTCCAGCGATGCGCGGCGTGCCACGGCGCGACGGGGTCCGGCGGCGGTCCCTACGCGCGCGATCTGACGACGTTGCCCCCAGAGGTCGGCCGGTTGGCGTGGCAGGCCGAGCGCAGCGACTCACAGCTCACGGACGTCATGGTGCGCGGCGTGCCGGCGTCCGCGATGCCGCCGGCGCGCGATCTGTCGGCGGCCGACGTGACGAGTCTCGTCGCGTACATCCGCTCCTTGCCGGGCAAGGAGGGCCAGAGCAGCGCCCTCGTGGCGACATCGCCGACGCCCCCGGTGGACAGCAGTAGCGCGTCGGCCGTGGCGGCCCACGTGATGGCCCTCGTCAACGAGGCGTTGGTCGATGCGCGGGGCGGACGGATGAACGCCGCCGCTGACCGCGCGTTCGATTCGTACATCGCCTTTGAGCCGTTAGAGACGCCCGCTCGCGCGAAGAATCCTGGGCTGGTCTCGACGCTCGAGCGGCAGTTCGCCGATTTCAAGGGCGCAATCAAGATCAGCGATCTTCGCGTCGCGGACCAGGCGCGCGACGCGATCCAGTTGGGGCTCCCGGAGATCATCCAACTGACCCAGCCGACAGGCGGCGGCTGGAGCGCTTTCCTGCAGTCGTTCCTGATCATCCTCCGCGAGGGCTTCGAGGCGATCCTCGTCGTCGGCGCAGTCGTGGCGTTCCTGATCAAGACCGGCCATCGCGATCGGTTGCCCTCCATCTGGAAGGGAACCGCGCTTGGCGTCCTGGCGAGTGGAGTCACGGCGGTGATTCTCGCGACCGCGCTGCGGGCGTTGCCGGCCAGCCGTGAGATCCTCGAAGGCGCGACACTCCTCATCGCGGTCGCGGTGCTCTTCTCGGTCAGCTATTGGCTGATCTCGAAGGTGGAGGCCGCACGCTGGCAACAGTTCATTCGCGAGAAGGTGAACACGGCGCTGTCACAGGGGGGAGGCCATGCGCTCGCGTTCGTGGCGTTCCTGGCCGTGTATCGTGAAGGGGCCGAGACGGCGCTGTTCTACCAGGCGCTCTTCAACGAAGGCGGTCACACCGCGCTCCCGTTGACGCTCGGGATCGTCGTGGGTTTCGTCGCGCTGGGCATCATCTTCACGCTCTTCTACCGATTCGGCGTGCGCATCCCGCTGCGGCCATTCTTCACGGTCACCAGCGCATTGCTCTACTACATGGCCTTCGTGTTTGCCGGCAAGGGTGTCCGCGAGTTGCAGGAAGGCGGCGCGGTGCCGATCACCCTGTTGAGCGGATTCCCGCACGTCGAGATGATGGGCATCTTCCCGAGCGTCGAAACGCTGCTCGCGCAGTTCGTCCTGCTCGCCCTCTTCGCGTTTGCGCTCGCCAAGACCTTCTGGCCAAAGCGGTCCGTGTCCTTGCCCACCGTGCCGGCGGAATCGACGGTGGCGACCCCCGCCGCCGCGGCCCACCCTCCCGCACTGCTGAGCGACATCGATCAGCGGCTGGGAGCGCTCCAGGTGGCGATCGATGCGCTGCACCGGCGTGTGAGGGCGATGGAGGATCGGGTCGGCAATCGGTAGTTGATCGCCGACGGTGGATCCCCAGCAGTGGATCGGCACCGGTGGGTCTCCAACGGTCGTGATCAGTCGTACGAGAGACCCACGCCGCCAACCCTGTGGCGCTGACTGGCTCGCCGCCTCGTCTACCGGGCGGCGGCCGCCGCCGGGTGCTCCTTGTTGGCCATTATCCCGGGCGCCGTAGCCGTGACGTTTCGGCGGGCGTACATCCACGCGGCACCGCCGATCGCGAAGGCGATCGCGATGACCTGGGCGGTCGTAAACGCGCCGAAGAAGCGGTCGTCCTTGGCGCGGAAGAACTCGATGATGAACCGCTCGATCCCGGCGAGTACGCAGTAGAGGCCGAACAGCCAGCCTTCGGCGTGTTTGTGGTTTCGGAGACGCCAGAGGAGGAGGAACATCAGAGATCCGAGCACGACCTCGAAGAGCTGTGTCGGGTAGACGGACAGGACCTGAGAGGGGGCGGCGCCCACCGGTACCGGCACGTGGAAGAGCTGCATCAGGTTCTCAGCCGTCGATGGTGGCGCGCCCTCGGGAAACGCGACCGCGAAATGCGAATGCCATACGCGACCGTAGTCGTCGCCGACCGCCCAGCACCCCGTGCGGCCGATCGCGTACGCTGCCGCCAGGCCGGGGGCTGCGGCGTCGCTGATCCGCGTAAATCGCCAGTGCCGGACCCACATCAATCCGGCGGTGGCGACGATTCCGCCCATCAGGCCGCCCCAAAATACGAAGCCGGCGCGGTGGAATAGGTTGCTGATGTCCCCCGTCAGCACGGCGTAGTAGATCTTCGCGCCGAGCAACCCGCCGACGACGGCGGCAAACACGCAATCCGATGTGACACTCGGATTCTGTCCACGCTCCTGCAGAATCTCCCCGGACGTGATCTGCGCGATGACGAACGCGAGCAGCACGGCAATGCCGAACCCGGTGAACTGAAACTGTCCGAGGTCGTAGGAGAACGCGTGGTGGACGAAGGGGTGAAGGTGGGGCAAGTGGAGAGTGGTTAGGGGTGGGCGATTGGCGATTGGCGGCGAGGGCGGGCTCCAGCGCGCCGCGACCAGCGGGATGCGCGAGCCACTAACCACTAGCCACGGACCAGTAAGAATACCGTCATGACCGGTTAGGCGGAGTGAAGGCCGGGCAGCGCCGTCGAGGCGTAGGCGTTGAGGTCCAGCGTCGCGACGTCGCCGCGGGCGAGGCGAAAGACGCCGGCCCGGGCGATCATGGCGGCGTTGTCGGTCGCCAGCCGCGCAGTAGGGGTGAACACGGTGGCGCCGAGCGCGGCCGCTTGGCGCCGCAAGGCTGCGGCGAGCGCCTGGTTGCAGGCGACGCCACCACCGACGACGATGCGGACTCGGTCGTACGCGCGAGCCGCGCGGGCGGTCTTGGCTGCGAGCGTATCGACCACGGCATCCTGAAAGCCGCGCGCGATGTCGGCGCGAACCTGCGCGGCGTCACGGGCTGCGGCATCGAAGGCGGGTGTCCCCGCGGCTGGTCGATCGCCCGCGGTCAGCCCGGCGGTCGGGCTCGCGTGTTGGCTCGCGTGTTGGCTCGCGTGTTGGCTCGCGTGTTGGCTCGCGTGTTGGCTCGCGTGTTGGCTCGCGTGTTGGACCGCGTGGAGGACGGCAGTCTTGATCCCGCTGAAGGAGACGTCGAAGAAATCTGCGTCGCCGGGGCGTTGGTTGGGGCGCAGCATAGGTCGGGTGAACGGGTACCGGCCTGGTACCCCGCTCGCCGCGAGCGCTTCCACGTGGCGGCCCCCTGGGTACGGCAGCCCGAGCAGCTTTCCCACCTTGTCAAACGCCTCACCGGCCGCATCGTCGCGCGTGGCACCGAGCAACCGGTAGTCGCCCCACGCGGCCACGTCGAGGAGCATCGTGTGGCCGCCCGATACCAGCAGGGCGGTAAAGGGGGGAACCGCCGCCGGGTGCTCGAGCGCGGCGGCGAAGAGGTGCCCCTCGAGATGGTGAACGGGCACCAGCGGTCGGCCGAGGGTGAAGGCCAGTGCCTTCGCGTAGCTGACGCCGACGAGGAGCGCGCCGACGAGCCCCGGTGTGTACGTGACCGCGACCGCGTCGATGTCTTCAAGGCGCAGGCTGGCCTCTGCCAGCGCGCGACGCACGACGGGAACGATGCTGGTGAGATGGGCGCGCGATGCGATCTCGGGGACTACGCCACCAAAGACGGCGTGCGCGTCCTGCGAGAGGATGACCAGCGACCGGATCGTCGTGCGGTCGTCCGAGCCTTCGACCACCGCTGCCGAGGTCTCGTCGCACGATGTCTCGATGCCGAGCACGTACGCCACTGGCGTCAGGGCGCGGGCGGGCGACTGTTGAAGTGCGTGGCCAGCCAGAGCGCGACGGCGAGAAAGAGCGCCACGGCCTTGTAGCCCAACCGCTGGCTCACAGCCGCGGACAGGCGGCGACGGAGCGTCAACCCGCGGGGCGTCACGCGGCCGGCTCCCGGAGAAGCTGGGCGATGAGCGCCTGGTTGCCCGGTGAGCCCCAGTCGTCGGCGCCGATCACTTTCTTACGGATGACGCCATCGCGCGCGATCACGAACGTCTCCGGCACGCCGGTGGTCTGGTAGTCGTGGACGATGGCGCCCGTCGGGTCGTGCAGGATCTCGAAGGTGAGATCGTACCGGTGCGCGAACGCGCGGATCGCGGAATCGCTGGCGGTGTCATCGATGCTCACCGCCACGATCCGCAGCCCTCGCGGCCCGTACGTCTTCTGTAGCGTCTCGATGGATGGCATCTCGACTCGACACGGTACGCAATATGTCGCCCAGACGTTGAGCAGGACGACATCGCCGCGGTAGTCCGACAACGTCTTCGTGTGTGCTCCTCCGTCCACGGTCACGACGCGGAATTCCGGAGCGTGCGAGCCAACTGTGACGAGCGCGAATTGGCGGCCGACCACACGGTCGAGCACGACGAGGGTCAGGCCAAGGAGCGCCACGACCGCCGCGGTCACCGCCCACTGCCGTCGCAGCGTCATACCGTAGTCCGGCAGAGATCGCGGAGCGCCCGGATCTCCGCCACCGGGTCTCGGGCGGCGAACACGGCATGGCCGGCCACGAATGCATCCGCCCCGGAGCGCCAGCAGCCGGCGATGGTCTCCCGATTGATGCCGCCATCGACTTCGAGCACCGCCTCGCTGCGCACGGCGGCGAGCATCGCGCGCGCGCGACTCACCTTGTCGAGGGTATGCGCGATGAACTGCTGGCCTCCGAACCCGGGATCCACGGACATGATCAGCAGGACGTCGAGGTCACCGGCCACTTCGCGCAACACGTCCACGGGTGTCGCGGGGTTGATCACCGCGCCGGCTCGGCAGCCGAGCTCTTTGATCCGCGCCAGCTGCCGGTGCAGGTGCGGCGCGGCCTCGACGTGGATGCTGAGCCCTGTGGCGCCCGCCCGGGCGAAATCCTCGAAGTATTTCTCGGGTTCGACGACCATGAGGTGCACGTCGAGCGGGAGATCGGTGAGGCGCCGCACGGTCTCAATGAACTGGGCCCCGAAGGTCAGATTGGGGACGAAGTGCCCGTCCATCACGTCGAGATGGATCCAGTCGGCGCCGCCCGCTTCGCAGATCGCTACCGCCTCAGCGAGCCGAGCCCAGTCGGCGCTGAGTAACGATGGGGCGATGCGGACGGTCATCGGCGGTCTCTCATGGTGAATGCAATCCGCGGGAGACCGTGAGCGCAACCGCCGACCCGGCGCCGACCGCGGTGCCTTCCGTAGGCGTCTGGGACGTGACGACCCCTTCCGGCTCCTTCGACGCCGTGTCCAGATTCGCGGTCTTCGCGGTCAGGCCCAACTGTTCGAGCGCGGCCCGTGCCTCGCCGAACGGCCGACCGACGAGATAGGGCACCTCGATGGTGGAGGGGCCCGCGCTCACCACGAACGCAACGCTCGACGGCAGGATGAGCGCCGTCCCGGCCGTCGGCGTGGTGGTCATCACTTCGCCGCGCGCGAGCGGACTCTCGTGCTCCGCGACGCTGCCCAGCTCGAGGCCCACCTTCTCGAGCGCCAGTTGCGCCGTCTCGCGGTCCATCCCCACGACGTTGGGCACGTTGATCCGGCGTTGCCCCGCACTGACGTCCATGATGATGCGCGTGCCTTTGGCCGCACTGGTCGCCGCGCCCGGCGTCTCGGTCAACACCGTGGATTTGGGCGACCCCACATTGAATCGCGATTCCCCCTGCTGCGCCCGGAATCCGGCCGCAGTCAATCGCGTCGCGGCCTCGTCGTAGGTCAGACCAAGCACGTTTGGGACCAGCGCGGCTTCGGGTTGCCCGCCGATCGGAAATACGACGATGAGCACGAATAGATACGCGAGCGCGAACCCGCCCACGGAGACGGCGGCGTACGGAGCGAGGCGTCGGGTGATCGACCTCAGACTCAAGCGCCAGCCCCGCCGGCCCGGCGGAGCCGCGCCGCGAAGGCGCCATCGACCGCATGGCGCTGCGGCAGCGTGCGCAGCCGGCCGGCGTCGAGCACAGTGGCAGCCACGACGCCTTCCGGTGGGGGTTCGAGCGCCCAATCGGAATGTTCGGCGAGAAAGCTCTCGATCTGCGCGTCGTTCTCCTCGGTCTCGAGCGAGCATGTCGAATAGATCAGCAAGCCCCCTGGGCGCACGATGCGCGCGGCCGAGCGAAGCAGGGCGCGCTGCGTGGCGGCCAACACGGCGAGGTCGGTCGGTTTGAGACGCCACCGCGAGTCGGGGTGACGGCGAAACGTCCCCGTGCCCGTACACGGCGCGTCGAGCAGTACGGCATCCGCTGGGAGGACGGGTGGGGCGAGTGCGTCGGCTATGACGCTGACGACGTTGCGCGCCTCGACCCGTCGCAGGTTGCCGCGGAGGCGCTGCTCGCGCGGCACTGAGCGGTCGGCGGCCACGACCAGACTCGCCGTACGGGACAGCTCGAGCGCTTTGCCGCCCGGCGCCGCACACAGGTCCACCACCAGGCTGCCGGGCGCCACGCAGGCGTACTGGGTCACCAGGGTCGCGGCCGGGTCCTGAACGAAGAACAGGCCTTGGCGGTACGCGCCAAGCTCGGTCAGCGCGGGCGTGACCCGCAACTGAATACTGTCCCGGACGAAGGGGGCCTCGTCGTGTTGGACGCCCGCCGCCTCCAACATCGCTTCCAGTTGCTCGCGGACGATGCCGTACGGGCGGAGGACGACCGGCGCTTCGCTGTTGTTGGCGCTGAGCAGCACAGCCGTCTCGTCGGCGCCCCACCGGGCGACCCAGCGCGCGACCAGCCACCTCGGGTGCGAATAGCGCAGCGCCAACGCGTCGAGCGGATCGGTCGGTGGGACGACGCCGGTCGCAGAGAGCACGTCCGCGCGTTCCCGGTCGAGGCGGCGAAGCACTGCGTTGGTGAGGCGGCTCGCGCCGATACCATGGCGACGCTTGGTCAGTTCGACCGTCTGAGCGATCGCCGCGTACGCGGGGACGCTTCCCATGTGGAGCAGTTGGTATGTGCCGAGCCGGAGCAGGTCAGTGACGTCGGCATCGAGCCGAGCCAGTCCGCCGCGCACGCGTGTCACCAGCAGGGCATCGATCCACGCGCGCCGGCGGAGCATGCCGTAGACGAGCTCCTGTGTCCACCGGCGGTCGCGAGCGTCGAGCCGCGCCGCCCGCCGCTCAAACGCCGGATCGAGTAGCTCGCCCGCGCGCAGGTCGGCGCAGACCTCGGCGGCCGCAACCCGCGAGTCCGTGATCCCGCCGATCGCCGCGCGGCCCAGACGGTTGGGTGGTGCACCGCTCACGCTCGCCGCACTCCCCGCACTCCCCGCAGGCGAGGCGCCGCCGATTGGGATTCCCGGCGCGGATCCACCCGCCCCGTCGGTGGGTACGGCGAAATGGATAGCGCCCGAGCCACCGCTCGCGCCACCGCCCGGCGGCTGCTCCGTCATCCGAGCATTCCCGTTCGTGGCGACGAGGGAACAGCGACCTCCCGCCGCGGCATCCGTCCGGCGAGAAAAGCCTGCCGTCCGGCTTCGACCGCCTGTCGCATGGCGGTTGCCATCCGCACGGGATCCTGCGCAGCGGCGAGCCCGGTGTTCATCAGCACGCCGTCCACTCCCTGCTCCATCGTCAGACAGGCATCGGACGCCGTCCCGACGCCCGCGTCCACGATCACCGGCACTCCGAGCCGATGCTTGATCGTGCGAATGGCATAGGGGTTGAGCAATCCGAGTCCCGACCCGATCGGAGAGGCGAGGGGCATGACCCCGACCGCGCCGGCGTCCTCGAGTCTCAGCGCGGTGATCAGATCATCGTTGGTATACGCGAGCACCTGCGCCCCCTCGGTCGCCAGCACGCGCGTCGCCTCCACCACCCCGACCGGATCGGGGAGCAGCGTCGCCTCGTCGGCGATCACCTCGAGCTTGACCCACTCGTTGAACCCCGCCGCCCGCGCCATCCGGGCATACCGGCATGCATCGGCGACCGAGTAGCAGCCCGCCGTGTTGGCGAGGAGGAAATACCGGGTGGGGTCGAGGTGCGCGAGGATGCTCTCGTCTTTGGAACGGTCGAGATCCACGCGGCGCACGGCGACGGTCACGACTTCCGCGCCGGATGCGTCGATGGCGCGCCGCATCAGGGCGGTAGTTGCGTACTTGCCCGTGCCGACCATCAATCGCGAGCGGAACGCCCGGCCCGCGATCGTGAGTGGCGCATCGAGCGTCGAGAGCTCGGCGACCGACGTGACCGCGCTCACCATGTGTCAGCCGCCTCCAACAAAATGGACGAGCTCGACGACGTCGCCCGTGCGAAGCGCATGCACTGGTGCGGTGACACCATGGCGTAGAATCTCCCCGTTGTGCTCCACGACGATCATTCGCGGGTCGAGGTCCAATGCGCGGAGCAGGTCAGCGACGGTGGCGCCGCCCGCAAGCGCTCGGCGTTGCCCATTGACGGTCAGGACGACCTCCGACGCGCCGACATCGGCCCGCGGGGTGCCTTCGGCGTGCTCCCGCTCAACCTGCGCCGTTGGCTCCCGCATCTTGGACGGCGTCATACGCTGAAAGATACTCGGCGGCCGCGCGTTCGGCATCGTCCGCGCGCCAGATGCCGCGGATCACGGCCACCCCGTACGCGCCATCGGCCCGCAGCCCGCTCAGATGCGAGGGACGCACCCCGCCGATGGCGATGACGGGCAGCGTCACGGCGGCGCGGACGTCACGCAGCAGGGCCGCGCCGCGCCCGGGTACGCCGTCGTGGGATGGCGTCTCGAATACATGGCCCACCACGAGCCAGGAGATGCCGTCGGCCACCGCGATCGCGCGCGCGTCCTCGACCGCATGCACGCTCACGCCAACGGCGGGGCGCGGCGTTCCGGTCGCGGTCGCGCGCGCGGCGCGGATCGCGTCGTCCGCGCCCATCGAGCGCGACGTGAGTTGAATGCCGCGTGCACCGCTGGCCAGCGCGATGTCAACTCGATCGTTGACCACCAGCCACGCGCCGGTCGATTTCTGTAGTGCGGCCAGCGCGGCGGCGAGGCGATGCAACTGGCGCGCGGAGGCGTCGGCTGCTCGAAGGTGGACGGCGCCCCGTGGGCCGAGGACGCGCATGACCGCAGCCGCCCGGTCGAGGAAATCGTCGCGCGCGATGATCTCGTCGGTCGTGACTGCGTGAACGACTGGTAGCGTGGTCACGCGCCGAGCTGCTGGCCGACGGCGATACCGCGACCGCGCGCCCAATCGGCGGCGTTCATGATGGCGCGTCCGGCGGGCTGGACCTGGGTGACGCGGATGGCGCCGATACCGCAGGCGACCACCAGTCCCTCAGGGTCCACGCCGAGGACGACGCCGCGGGAGGGCGTCGGGTCCCCGTCGCGCGGGGTCGCGGGCTCGGTCAGGAGTTGCGCGCCAAAGAGTTTGACGTCGCCCGTCGGACCGGTGGTCACCGCACCGGGCTTCGGGTCCACGGCGCGGATCATTCGCGCAACCTCGTCGGCGGGTCGTCCCCAATCCACGGCAACGGCGTCGCGGTCGAGCTTTGGCGCATACGTGGCGCGCGCGTCGTCCTGCGGCGACTCATGCGCGGCTCCGATCTCGACGAGTGCCAGTGCTTCGATGAGCGCCTGCGCGCCCAGTTCCGAGAGCCGCGCCGCGAGCTCCCCGTACGTCTCGTCGGCGGCGATCGGCGTCGCGATCTGGAGGATCACCGGACCGGCATCGAGCGCCGGAATGACGCGCATCACCGAGATGCCGGTCTCGTCGAATCCCTGTCGGATGGCGGCCTGGATCGGTGCCGCCCCCCGAAGGGCGGGCAGCAGCGACGCGTGGACGTTGAAGGTCCCCCGAGTGGGTGCGTCGATGACATCGGGGACGAGGATGTGGCCATAGGCGACCACAATGGACGCGTCGGGTCGCAGCGCACGCAGCTCGGCGAGGAACTCCGACCCACGTGGGCGGGCTGGTTGCAGCACGGTGATGCCTTCGGCCGTCGCGACCTGCTTGACCGGCGACGGCACGAGGTGTGAGCGCGAGCGTCCCTGGGGTTTGTCCGGCTGCGTGACGACGCCGACGACATCGAACCCTTCGCCCAGCAACGCGAGCAGCGAGGGTGTGGCAAAGTCGGGCGTGCCCCAGAACAGGAGACGCACAGCGCGGTGATCGGCGGTCGGCGACTAGCGGGCGGCCGACGGTCGCCGAGCGCCGCCGCCGGACCGTGCGCCGCCCCTACCGGCCAACGGACCGCCGGCCGCCGTGCTCACGTCTCCTCGGGGTCGCGTCGGCCAGCGATGACGGAGACCGGCACGACCGCGCGGGTGAGCGCCGGATACTTCACCTTTTGCTCGTCCCACTTGGCGAGCGCGGCGCGCCGCTTGAGGATGCTGAGGTAGTCGATGAACAGCTTGCCGTGGAGGTGATCGATCTCGTGTTGCAGGCAGCGCGACAAGAGGTCGGCACCCTCGATCTCGAACGGCTGGTCGTCGCGGTCGATCGCGTGCACGATCACCCGGGCCGCGCGGTCCACGTCCCCGAACACCTCGGGGATCGACAGGCATCCCTCTTCGCCACGCGCCGATCCCTCTTCGAGCACGATTTCGGGATTGATCAGGGCGATCGGCTGTCCCGCGGACTTGTCGCGCGAGACATCGATGACGGTCACGCGCTCTCGGCGGCCGACTTGTGGGGCGGCGAGGCCGATCCCACGCGCGGCGTACATCGTCTCGAACATGTCGTCGATGAGTCGGCGGAGGTCATCGGTCACCCCGCTCACCGGCGTGGTCTCTTGGCGGAGGACCGGAGAGCCGAGGACGTGGATGTCGAGTACGCTCACAGGTCCTCGCTCCGGGTCAGGTGGCGGAGCCCGACGCCGACGTTTTGCTGGCGCCGGAGGTGGAACTCGCGCCCCCGGTCACGGCGCGCGCGATGCGCCCACGCTCGATGACCAGCTTCGATTCGCCCGAGCGGATCGTGATCCGGTCATCCAGCGACGGCGTGCCATCGGTGCCCGCGGCTTTGATGTACACGACATCGCCGATGATCCCGCCGGCGGTCACGACCTCGTCGCCTTTTTTGACGCTCAGCATCAGCTCTTCCAGCTTCTTCTTCTGCTGTTGCTGCGGACGAAGGAGGACGAAGTAGAAAATCGCGAAGATGGCCGCGTACATCAGCAGTTGCGGCGCGGCGGCGTAGTTCATGGGGACCGTGGGTTGGGAGGCGGAGTCGAGGTCACGCCGCGCCCGGCGCGCTGTCGGGTGGCGGGTCGGGAAATGGTGTCCCGGCCACGATAGCCGAGCGCGCGGAGCGGACGAGCGACGTCAGGAAATGTACATTGTGCAGGGAGAGAAGGCGCGGGCCGAGCATCTCGTCGGCGGCGAACAGGTGCCGTAGATAGGCGCGGGAGAATCGGGCACACGTCGTACACCCGCACTGCCCGTCCAGCGGACGCGGATCGTCGCGGAGGTCGGCGCGCCGGACGTTGACTCGGCCGGTGCTCGTGAAGGCCGTGCCGTTGCGTCCCATCCGCGTGGGCGCCACGCAGTCGAAGAGGTCAACGCCGCGCTGAATACCGGCCAGCAGATCGTCGGGGAATCCGACGCCCATCAAGTACCGAGGGCGATCGCGGGGCAACACCTCATCGACGGCTTCCACCATCGCGTAGGTGTCGGGCTTGGCCTCGCCGACCGAGAGGCCGCCGATCCCGTAGCCGGTCCATGCGTCGAGCTCGGCGATCGCGTGTGCCGTCGCCCGCCGCAGGTCGGCGTGGATGCCGCCCTGCACGATGGGGAACAGGGTCTGCCGCCGCCTGGGAAGATCGGCCGTGAGACGGTCGAACGCGTTTCGACAGCGGACGAGCCACCGGATACTGCGGTCGGCGGCCTCGCGTGCCACGTCCACCGAGGATTGTCCCGGGACGACGTGGTCGAACTGCATCATGACGTCCGCGCCCAGATTGTGCTGGATGCGCATGACCGACTCGGGGGTGAATCGGCGCCGCGACCCGTCGATGTGGCTCCGGAAATCGACGCCGTCCTCGTCCACCGTGCGCAGGGTCTCGAGTGAGAAGACCTGGAATCCGCCGGAATCGGTGACGATGGGGCCGTTCCAGCCCATGAACCGGTGGAGTCCGCCGAGGTCGCGGATCAATTCGTCGCCCGGTCGCAGGTGCAAGTGATAGGCATTGGCCAGGATCATTCGCGCCCCCGCGGCCTCGACCTCGGTGGGATCGAGCGCTTTGATACTGGCGAGCGTCCCGACCGGCATGAAGGCGGGCGTCTCGACGGCACCGTGGGGAGTCATGAACACCCCGGCGCGGGCACGCCCGGCGGTCGCGACGACGGAGAAGGAGAAGGGCATCGGGGCCGTGATCGCCGTCGTCACACGACCAGCATGGCGTCGCCGTACGAAAGGAATCGATAGCCCGAGTCCATGGCCTCCCGATACGCGCGCATGGTGAGATCGTAGCCGGCAAATGCGGCGACGAGCATGACGAGCGTCGAACGGGGCAGATGAAAATTGGTGATGAGCCGGTCCACGGCATGCCAGTGAAACGGCGGCCGGATGAACAGTCGGGTCTCTCCGATGCCGGCGGCCACGCTCCCGTCCGCGATCGCGGCGCTCTCCAGTGTCCGGGCGGTCGTGGTCCCGACCGCCCACACACTCGCCTGTCGCGCCCGGGCGGCGTGCAGCGCGGCGGCCGTCGCGGGTGACACGCAGTACCACTCCTCGTGCATCACGTGGCGTGCCGGATCGTCCGTCTCGACCGGCTTGAAGGTGCCGGCGCCTACGTGTAGCACGACGTCCGCCCGTTCGACGCCGTGGCGCGCCAGGGCGCCGAGCAGCTCGGGGGTGAAATGCAATCCCGCGGTCGGCGCCGCGATCGACCCCCGCTCATTCGCGTACACGGTCTGGTAGCGGTCTGCATCGACCGCCGTGTCCGGCCGGGTCACGTACGGGGGCAGCGGGACGTGTCCGTAGCGGTCGATCGCGTCATCGATCGGCAGGGTGGTGTGGAGGCGCACGATCCGCGTGCGGCGGTCGGTGACCTGCTCGATCTCCGCCGACAGCTCGGGGGACACCGTGATGACGCGTCCTGGCGCGAGCTTGCCCCCGGGCCGGACGAGCGCTTCGAATCGCCCATCGCCCAGCGGCTTGAGGAGGAAGACCTCGGCGGGCGCGCCCGACCCGTTTCGAGTCCCGAGCAGCCGTACGCGCATGACCCGCGTGGTGTTCAACACCAGGACGTCACCTGGGGGGATGATCTGCGCGAGATCGCGAAAGGTGCGGTGTGACAGCGAGCCCGTGGCCCGATCCAGGACCAGCAATCGGCTCGCATCGCGCGGCGCGACTGGATGTTGCGCGATCCGCTCGGGCGGCAGCGCGTAGTCGTAGTCGGCGGTTGACAGCATGGCGATTGGCGATTGGCTATCGGTGATTAGTGTGCCGGCCCCAGGCGACGCGCCCTACGCGCGACCGCGATGCCGAGGCCAGCGGCGATGCGCAGCGTGCGTGTGCAGTTGCCAATCGCCAATCGCTAATCGCCAAACAACTCCGGCTGCGCCGACGGTACTGGGGGCTCGTAGCCGAAGTGCCGATACGCCGACGGCGTTGCCATGCGGCCGCGCGGGGTGCGGTGCAGAAATCCGTTCTGGACGAGGAACGGCTCGTACACCTCTTCGATCGTCCCGGCGTCCTCGCCCACGGCCGCGGCGATCGTGCCGATCCCTACGGGGCCGCCGTCGTACTTCTCGATGATGGTGCGGAGGATGCGAGCGTCCATGTCGTCCAGACCGAGCTGATCGACGTCGAGCATCTGCAGCGCGCTCTGGGCCACGGCCTCCGTGATCGCGCCGTCGGCGCGCACCTGGGCGAAGTCACGCACGCGGCGGAGCAGGCGATTCGCCACCCGGGGCGTACCGCGCGCGCGGCGGGCGATTTCGGCCGTCCCGCCAGCATCGATCGCCACCTTGAGCACGTCCGCGGTTCGACGCACGATCGTCTCCAAATCCGACGCCGGGTAGTAGTTGAGCCGCTGCTCGATGCCGAATCGGGCACGAAGCGGCGGCGTGAGCATGCCGAGGCGGGTGGTGGCGCCGATGAGCGTGAACCGCTCGACCGGCATGGTGATCGTCTGCGCCTTGGGCCCGTCGGACAATCGGATCTCGATCTTGAAGTCCTCCATCGCGGGATAGAGAAACTCTTCGATGATCGGTCGGAGCCGATGGATCTCGTCGATGAACAGCACGTCGCCCGCGCGCAGATTGGTCAGTGTGCCGACCAGATCCCCGGGCTTCTCCAGCGACGGCCCGGATTTCGCGTGGATATTGACGCCGACCTCGCGCGCAATGAGCTCGGCCAGCGTGGTCTTGCCGAGTCCCGGTGGTCCGAAGAACAACGTATGGTCGAGTGGCTCCCGTCGGACGAGCGCCGCATCGATGTACACGCGCAGCGTTTCCTTGACCTTGGGCTGCCCGATGAATTCCGCGAGCCGTTGCGGCCGGAGCGAGAGCTCGACTGGCCCTTCTTCGGGCAGCTCGTCGGGAGTCGTGATCTCGCGGCGCGACATCTCAGGCGTGCGTTCCGCGACGTGCGCCGGCGCGGTGAAAGTCATGCGATCGAATATATGCCGAATGAATGCCGAAGAGGGGATTAGCTAGCCATTGGCGATCGGCGGGTGGCGAACCGGCCGCCGGCAACCGCTGGAGTGTGATGCGGCAGGGTGCCCGACCGCCGTCGGCGTCGCACGACGTCTGGGTCAGCGGCTGGCGATCGCGGCCAGGGCGCCGCGGATGAGCTCTGGGACGGAGCGGTCGCCAGTGCCCGACCTGAGGATGCCGCGGACGGCGCGTTCGGCATCGGCTCGGCCGTACCCGAGGCGCACGAGCCCGAGGACCGCGTCTTCGGCGGCCGGGGCAGATGCGCGGCCGGTGAGCCCGCGGTCCCGCGCGGCAGCGGCATAGAGCGCATCCAGCTTGTCCGCGAGATCGAGCACGAGCTGTTCGGCTTTCTTGCGGCCGACGCGCGGCACGGTCTGGAGCGTCGCGACGTCCCGATCGCGGATCGCGTGGACGAGTCGGTCGGCGGAGAGGGACGAGAGCAGGCTCAGCGCCAGTGCCGGACCAACGCCTTTCGCGGCGAGCACGGCCCGGAAGACTTGCCGCTCGTACGGGGAGGCGAAGCCGAATAGCTGCCACGCATCGTCGCGCACCACGAGATGCGTGTGCAGGGTGATCTGGTCGCCCACCACGGGTAGCGCCTCGAAGACCGGGAGTGGGATCGCGATCTCGTAGGTGACGCCGCCTTCGGTCATGACGTCGGCGCGGTCGATCTCTTTGGCCACCAGCCGGCCGGTCACCTGGCTGATCACGCGCCGACCATCCGTGGCGCGCGCAGGCGGATTGGCGGGAGGTGGACGGGGGGTCCTTCGAGACAATACGTGAGTGCCGCCGCTACGCCGTCCGCCGCGTCCGTGGGGTGGGGAGCGGACTTGAGTCGCAACAGCCGTGTCAACATGAACTGCACCTGCTCCTTCGATGCGCCGCCGGTGCCGACCACGGCCTTCTTGATCGTGGCGGGGGCGAACTCATGGATCTCGACGCCGGCCCGGGCACCCGCCAATAGAATCACGCCGCGCGCGTGTCCGAGGACGACCGTCGTGCGAACGTTGCGGGCATAGAAAACATCCTCTACGGCGAGGACGTCGGGGCGATGGCGTTCGATGAGCTCGACGATCCCGTCGTAGATGGCCAGGAGTCGCGCCGCCAGATGGTCCCGCGGGCGCGTTCGGATGACCCCGCACTCGACGAGGACCGCGCGGCGCGGGCCATCCACTTTGCGAACCACGCCATAGCCGGTGGCCGCGGTGCCTGGGTCGATCCCGAGGACGGTCACGCACTCGCCATGTCGGCGACATCCATGTCGAAGTTCGCGTCCACTTTCTGGACATCATCCAGATCGTCGATCTCTTCGAGCAGCTTGATGAGCGACTCCGCGGTCTTTCCTTCGACGCGGACCGTGGTCTTCGGAAGCCACGCGATCTCGCTGGTGGCCACGCGCATCCCTTTTCCCTCGAGCGCACCGCGAACGGCGTGCACCGCCGCGGGATCGGTCGTCACGACGAATTGCTCATCTTCGCGGCGGACGTCCTCCGCGCCCGCATCGAGCGCAGCTTCCATCAACGCGTCTTCGTCGTGCGATGCTGCGTCGAGGGTGATCAAGCCCTTCCGATGGAACATCCACGCCACGGAGTTGGTGGCGCCGAGGTTGCCACCGCCGCGCGACAGCTTGTGACGGATCTCGGCCACCGTCCGCGTGGAGTTGTCGGTGAGGGCCTGGATCATGAGCGCGACGCCGCCAGGACCGTATCCCTCGTACATCACCTCGGTGTATTGGACGCCTTCGAGCTCACCGGTGCCCTTTTTGACGGCCCGCTCGATGTTTTCCTTGGGCATCGAGGCGGCGCGGGCGATCTCGATTGCCGTCCGGAGTCGGGGATTACCGGCGGGGTCGCCGCCACCCTGCTTCGCTGCAACCGTGATCTCGCGGATCATCTTGGTGAAATGCGCCCCCCGCTTCGCGTCGGCGGCGGCCTTGTAGTGCTTGATCTGCTTCCACTTACTGTGGCCGGCCATGGGCAGGGCGGTGGACGGTGGTCGGGTTTGGGCGACCCGCGAAGGGGGGCAGCGCCAGGCTGAACGCCCAGTACAGGTGGTAATTCCCAGCTGCGCTCGTATGAATACCAGGCACCCGCAATATACGAACGGTAGTTCGTCATGAGCGAACAATAGGGGCCACCGTGTGGTTGGTGGTTGGACGAGTCGAGGCGCCTGCGCTCGATGTCGGCACGGCCGACGAGCCGTGGAATCATGGGATCCGCCGTGGGGCCTTTTCGTCCGAACGCCGTGGTACGGATTCCCGTGCGATTCGTGATGGCGGCTACAACCCGTCCAGTTCTCTGGCGAGGGCGTCCAGCTCGCGGCGGGCCGGTGGATCGAGACAGCGACTTGCGGCGTCGATGAGGGCGCGCAGCGCGGTGGCCAGTGCGACGGGGTCGCCGCGGCCGGTCGCGTCGATCACGCGGACCAAGGGTGCACGAGTCGGCGTCGGGACCGCGACCGCGGCGAGCCAGGCGCGGGCGCCGGCGGCGCGCGTCGCGCGGACATCCACCGGAAGCGCGTCCGTCATCATGGTGGCCGCGACCAGGCGCGCGGCGACGAAGGCCGCAACCGCTACCTCGCGGTCGCCGCCGAGCGGCCGTCGCCCCGCGAGTGCCGCAAGCGCGCGGAAGCGGAACACAGGCGCCGCTAAGGCGTACGGTGGAAGGGTGGCCAACACCTACACGAATGTAGAGAGCAACGGTACATTCCGCACGAGATGCCCCCTTTGCCTGCTCCCCCTTCGCTGACTAAGGCGCCACCGGCGCGCAAGTCCGTGCTGTGGGTCGATGACGAGGCGGACCTGCTCGAATCGCACCGCATATTCCTGCGTGAAAGCGGGTACGATGTGGAGATGGCGAGCAACGCCGACGATGCGATCGAGCTGCTCCGTCGCCGGGCGTTCGATGTCGTGCTGCTCGACGAGCAGATGCCAGGGAAGCGGGGGCTGGAGGCCTATCGGGAGCTGCGGGAGCTCGCCCCTAACGTGCCAGTGGTGATGGTGACCAAGAGCGAAGAGGACGCGACGCTCACGGAAGCCATTGGCGCCAACGTCCGCGACTATCTGACGAAGCCGATCAATCCTCGACAGGTGTTGGCGGCCGTGCGGCGGATCCTGGACGGTCCACGTATTCGCCAGCAAGCGATCGCCCGTCGATTCGTGGAGCGGTTCCGCGCGATCGAGCTCGAACGGGCCCGTCCGTTGAATTGGCGGGGGTGGGTCGAGCGATACACCGAGCTGATGGTCTGGGATGTCGAGCTCGCGGCGGCGGGCGAGACCGGGCTGTATGAGTCGTTGCGCGGCCTCTACGCCGACATGCACCGCGAGTTCGCGGCGTACATGGCGGTCGCGTATCCGGCGTGGCTCACCGATCTCGAGGGAGACCGGCCGCCGTTGTCGGTCGATGTGATCGGGGAGTTTCTGCTCCCGGTGCTGCAACGGAACGGCGCGGCGGTGTTCGTGGTCGTGGACTGCCTGCGTCTGGATCAGTGGCTGGCGCTCGAGCCGTTGCTCGCGCCGCTGTTCGACGTCGAGGTCACGCACCATTTCGCGGTCCTCCCGACGGCCACGCCGTATTCACGGAACGCCTTGTTCAGCGGGCTGTTCCCCGGTGAGATCGCGGCCCGCTTCCCCGACTGGTGGGGACCAGGGGTTCGCGAGGACGAGACGCTCAACGCGCACGAGCGGGAGTTGCTCGAGGCCCAGTTGGCGGAGGCGGGTCACCGGGGGCCTGTGCGGTACGCCAAGATCTCGACTGCGGCGGACTCGGATGAGCTGGACCGCCGGATCAACTCCGCGATCGCGCCCGAAGGCGTGAGCGCCTTCGTGTTCAACTTCGTGGACTTGCTGACCCATGGCCGGAGCGAGTCGGCCATTCTCTACGAAGTCGCGCGCGATGAGATCGCGCTGCGGCAGCTCACCGTCCAGTGGTTCCAGCGCTCCGCGCTCCTCGGCGTGCTCAAGGAAGCTGCGCGCCGGAAGATCACGGTCGTGTTGACGAGCGATCACGGCTCGATCCACTGCCAGACGCCGGCCACGGTGTACGCGAAGCGCGACGCCACGGCCAACTTGCGCTACAAGTTCGGAGAGGACGTCCGGGCCGAGCGCCCCGACCAAGCGTTGATGTTCCCCAACGCCGACCAACTGCGACTGCCGCATCGCGGCATGGGCGCGCACACGCTGCTGGCGACCGGGGACTCGTTCTTCGTCTATCCGACCAAGCTCCGCGAATACCAGAGCCGGTACCGGGGGTCGTTTCTCCACGGCGGCGTGACGCCCGAGGAAATGATCCTCCCCGTGGCGTTGCTCACGCCCCGGCGGTAGCGCGCCCCGTGGAGCGGCGCGCGTGACGACCACCGCGGCTCGCACACCGACCACGCCGCCCGACGGTCCTCCCGGGGCATCGGTCGTGACGCGCGCGGCGAAGGCCTCCGACTCGACCACGCGAGCGCCCGCGCCTCACCGCGGCATGTACCAGCGGCTGCTCGTATTCCTGCGGCCGCACAAATGGCTGATGGTGGGCACGGTCGCGTGCAGCATTGCATCCGCCGCGCTCGATACGTTCTCGTTCGCGCTGCTCATCCCGTTCCTCAACGCGCTGTTTGGCCAGCAGCCGATTCCGATGGGTGGCCACGCTGTGACGCGATTCGTGGGCTTCGCGATCGGCTGGCTGTTGGATCCGCGGGATCGAATGAAGTCACTCGAGACCGTCATCCTCGTGATTCTCGCCGCCGTCTCGCTCAAGAACCTCCTCGTGTGGTACGGCGGACAGCTCGGGGCGCAGCTCCAGGAATTCGTGACGCGCGACATGCGCAACGTGGTGTATGCGCATCTGCAGCGGCTGCCGCTCCCGTATTTCCTGCGGACCAAGGGCGGTCAGATCACGGCCCGCGTCCTCGTTGACACCGATCAGACCAAAGCGTTGATCACGCAGCTCGTGACATCCGCGATCCAGAACGTCTCGCTCATCATCGCGTATGTCGTGTACATGTTCGCCACATCGTGGCGCCTCACGCTCATAGCGCTGATCATCGCGCCCGCGATCACCGGCTTCATGCAGCCGATTCTGCGCCGCCTGCGCAAGAATCATCGCCGACTCCGCGAGGACTACGGCGAGATGCTGAGCGTGCTCCAGGAGATCGTGGGCGGCATGCGCCTCGTCAAGTCATTCAGCGCCGAGCAATACGAAGAACGGCGCTTCGTGGAGGCGAGCGACCAGTATTCGCGGCGCCTGGTCCGGGTGACCAAACTCGCGCTGTTGTCGCAGCCCGTGACCGAATTCCTGGGCACGGCGGTACTGGTGGGCCTGTTGTGGTTCGGGGCTCGCCAGGTGCTGACTGACCACACGCTGCAGGCGGCGGAGTTACTCCCCTTCCTCGGTATCATGGCGAAGCTGTTACAGCCGTTGAAGCAGGTGACGCAGCTCCCCACCGTGGCGCAGGCGTCGTTGGCGTCCGCCGAGCGGATCTTCGACATCCTCGATGAGCCCACCGAGATCGCTCGGGATAGTGGCACTCGGAGTGCGCCGGCCGATTTCAATTCCCTGAGCTTCGAGCACGTCGGCTTCGCGTATGCCCCGGACAGCGATACCGTGCTGTCGGACGTGTCGTTCACCGCGCGGCGGGGCGAGGTCGTGGCGCTCGTCGGCGCGAGTGGGGCGGGGAAGAGCACGCTCGTCGATCTGATTCCGCGATTCGTGCAGCCCACGTCCGGCCGGATCCTGCTCGGTGGAATCGACACGAGCAGCATCACGCTGCCCGCCCTGCGCGCGCTGACGGGCATCGTGAGCCAAGACACCGTCCTGTTCAATGACACGGTGCGGCGGAACATCGCCTATGGCACCGAGGGTCGGTATACTGACGCACAGGTCGAGAGCGCGGCACGCGCCGCGAACGCGCATGCGTTCATCACCGAACTGCCCGACCAGTACGAGACCGTGCTGGGCGAGCGCGGCACGCGGCTCTCTGGCGGCCAGCGCCAACGGCTGGCGATCGCGCGGGCGTTGCTCACCGATCCGCCGATCCTCATCCTCGATGAGGCGACGTCCGCCCTCGACACCGAGAGCGAGCGACTCGTGCAAGAGGCGATCGATCGCCTCTTGACGGGCCGCACCGTCTTCGTGATCGCGCATCGGCTCTCGACCATCGCGCACGCCGACCAGATCCTGGTGCTCGACCGCGGGCGGATCATCGAACGGGGCACGCACGCCGACCTGCTCGCGCTCCGAGGGGCCTACCACCGGCTGTACACCTTGCAGTTTCGCGAGGACGACGCGGCCGGCGACAGCGACGTCGCTTCGGCGTAGATCGTGCGCGTCATGTTCTACTACTCCGCGCCGGGCTGGACGGGGGGTGCCCGCGTGTTCGTGGCGGCCGCCCGTGGCCTGGCGGCGCGCGGCTATCAGGTCACCTTCGCCTGTCCGGGTGGCGGACCGGTCGAAGCCCGGGCGGCCGCAGAGGGGTGCGACGTCATCGCCTTCGAGGCCGGTGGATCGATCCTGAGCCGTGGGTGGCGGCTCCAGCGCATCCTGACCGAGCGCTTCGTCGAGACGGTGTTCGTGCACTCGGAGGCGGAGCAGCTCGACGTCTCGCTCGCCATGCGGATCGCGGGGCGCGGGGGAATCGTGCGCCGCGTCCCCGCGGGCAGTACGCCGCAGCTGGGTCGCGCGACGAGCGTCGCGTTGCGCTTGGCCACCGGCGGATTCGTCTTCACGACCGCGGGCGACGCAGCGGTGGCGCCCCCGCCGCCGCTGGCGCGCGACCCGGTGATTGCGGAGCTCGGCGTGGACGTGTCACGCTACGATGCGCTGCGCGCGGTACCGCTCGCGGAATTGGGCGCGACTGGCCCAGACCCACGAGTGATCGTCTGTGCGTATGACGAGGGCGGCAAAGCCCAGGCGGCGACCGTGCTCCGCACGCTCGCGCTCCTCGCGCCTCGCCATCCCGAGCTCTATCTCGCGCTGTTGGGGCCGGGGTCGGAGGACGGCGACCTCCAGATGCACGCGGCCGCGCTCGGCGTGGGGCGTCGCGTGCGATTCCTCGGCGAGCGCGATGATGACTTCGCGGTGCTCCAGGCCGCGCATCTCGGATGGGTCGTGGCGAGCCATGACAGTGCGGCGTTCGCCGCGCTTGACGTCATGGCGATGCGGATCCCCGTGCTGGCCGACCGCGGCACCGTCGCGGCGCGCTACGTGGCCGACGGGATCACGGGGGCGCTGCTGAGCCCCGGCGACACGCCGGGTACGGCGGCGGTGGTGTCCGAGCTGCTGGCGAACGACAAGCGGCGTCGAACGATGGGCAGTGCGGGCCACGCACGCGTCCACCGCGAGTACACGGAGGTCGCGATGGTCGGCGCCCTGCAAGGCGCAGCCGACACCGCGCGTGACCGGACGCGGTGGTCGGGGTAACATGGCCCAACTGGTCGCGATCCGACATCTCTTCATCACACAGGACTATCCACCGATGGGTGGCGGGATGGCGCGGCGGCACGTGGAGTTGTGTCGGCGGCTGGCGCCCAACGACGTCACGGTATCGACCGTCGCGCCCGACCCTGGGGAGGAGGGTGCGGCGGCGGCGTTCGACGCATCGGAGCGGTACGAGATCGTTCGCCAGCCCTTTCCATTTCGTGGAGCGAAGACGGTGTTCAATCAGGCGCGATGGGCCCGGTGGCTCGTGCCGCGCTGCACCGATCGCGTCCCGTCGCTCGGCAGCGGCATCCCCACGGAGGCCGTGGACATCGTGCACTGCGGCAACATCCGCCCCGCCGGCTACCCCACGTGGTGGGCGCATCACGTCACGGGCGTCCCCTACCTCGTGTACGTCTACGGTGGTGATTTATTGCGAGAGCAGCGGAAGCTGCGCGCGAGCGCGCTCAAACGATGGACGGCGCGGCGGATCTTCGAGGACAGCGCGGGTGTGGTCGCGATCTCGGAGTGGAGCGCGGCGTTGGCCGGGGACGTGATGCGTGCCGCGGGTATACGGCGGCCGCCGCGGATCTTGATCAATCCGCTCGGAACAGATCCCAAATTCTTCCAGCCGTCGCGCGACACGGGCGCCCTCCGGTCCCGGCTTGGGCTCGGCGACGCGCCACTGCTGCTGACCGTCTCGCGCCTGGTGCCTCACAAGGGGATCGACGTCGCGCTTCGGGCGATGGCGGCGCTCGGCCCGGAGTGGTCGGGGGTGCGGTACCTCGTCGTCGGACGCGGTGAGGATGGCCCGCGGCTCGGAGCGCTCGCGACCGCACTCGGCATCGCCGACCGCGTGATCTTCGCGGGCGCGCTGACCGACGCCGAGATCGCCGAAGCGTACGCGACGGCCACGATCTACGTGGGACTCTCCCGCGTGGATGCCGACATCAACGCGGAGGGGTTCGGGATTGCGTTCATCGAGGCCGCGGCGAGTGGTATTCCCAGTGTCGCCGGTGATTCCGGTGGCGTCCGGTCGGCCGTCCGAGACGGGCGGACCGGCCTGGTCGTGGCGCCGAACGATGTAGCGGCCGCGGCGGCCGCGATCCGGGCGTTCCTCGCCGACCCGTCTCGTCGTCGCGCCATGGGTCTGGCCGGGCGCCAGGACGTGCTCACACACTTCAATTGGAACCGCGTCGCGGTCGAGGTGTGCGCGTTCGCGGCCGCCGCGGTCGAGGCGCGTCGCTGTGGGACGAAGCCGGTGACTGTCTGATGCCCTCGTTCGTAGACGTGGCCGAGTACGGCGCGCTGCGGGCCGCGATCGCGGTGCTGGGCACGGTGCCGTGGGACCGTGCGGTGCGGATCGGCTCGCGCGTTGCGGCGCTCGGTTATCGCCCGCTCGGGATCCGCAGACGGGTCGTCGAGACGCAGATCGCGGCCGCGTTTCCGGACTGGGATGCGACGCGTGTGCGGCATGTCTCCCGCGGCGCGTATGAGAATCTGGGTCGGACGACCGTCGAAGCGGCGCTGCTGCCCACATTGTCGAATGCCGGCATCGTCTCGCTGTTCGATGGGGAAGGCGATTGGCCGGTCGTGGCGCGGGCGCACGCGGAGGGGCGCGGCGTGATCGTGGTCACGGGCCACATTGGTAACTGGGAGCTGGCCGGTGCGTACATCGCGGCGCGTGGCGTGGCGATCGAAGGCGTCACCCGGCGGATGACCAATCCGATGTTCGATCGGTATCTCGCGACGACGCGACGGCGCGCCGGGCTCGGCGTGATCGCGCACTCGGACGCCGTGCGGCGCATCCCGCGCGCGTTGCGCGCGGGCCACGTGGTGGCCATGGTCGCCGATCAGGGGACCAAGGGGATGGCGTCCACATTCGTGCCGTTCTTCGGGCGCCCCGCGAAGACACCGCGGGGGCCCGCCGTGTTCGCGCTGCGATTGGGCGTGCCGGTGGTGATCGGGACTGCAGTCCGGCTCCCAAGCGGGAAGTATCGAGCGCTCGTCGAGCCGATCGAGGTGGCGGAGACAGGAGACCGCGAGCACGACGTCGATGCGGTCGTGGCGCGGTACACGGCGGTCCTCGAGCGGTGGGTCCGCGAGTATCCGGAGCAGTACCTCTGGCACCACCGCCGTTGGCGGCGCCAGCCGCCGCCAACGGCGGAGCCGCTCGATCGGTGACCCGCGATGCGCGCTATCGACCTCTGATGCGGGCCAGGGCGTAGTCGCGGGCGCCTTTGCGGAGCAGGAAGTATCCCGCCGGGAGCGCCTCCGCGCCGGGGATCGCGCGATCCGTGGCGGCGAGTTTGCGGCCGTTGACCGACAGGCCACCCTGTTCCAGCAATCGGCGGATCGCGCCTTTGGATGGGGCGATCTTGACGGCGAAGAAGAGATCGATCACATCGAACGACTCGGCGTGCGTCACCTCGGCGTACGGGATCTCCGCGGCGAGCACGCCCAACGCGCGAGAGGAGAGCGTGCGGGGGTCGCCGCCGCCGAAGAGGGTCGTCGAGACCTCGACCGCGGTGCGCGCGGCTTCCTCGCCGTGCACGCGGGCCGTGACATCGAGGGCCAGCTGCTGCTGGGCTTCGCGACGGCCGGGGTTCGCGGTCGTCTCCGCGTCGAGTCCCGCGATGACGTCGCGCGAGAGTAGCGTGAAGTAGCGCAGGTACCGGCCGACGTCGCGGTCGTCGGTATTGATCCAGAACTGGTAGAACCGATACGGCGACGTGCGCACCGCATCGAGCCACACCGCGCCGGATTCGGTCTTCCCGAACTTCGTGCCGGTCGCGGTGGTGACGAGCGGGAGGACGAGCCCATTGGCCTCGACGCCCAGGGCGCGCCGAATGAGCTCGATCCCGGCCGTGATGTTGCCCCACTGGTCGCTGCCCCCGAGCTGCAGCGTGACGCCGTCGCGGCGATACAGCTCGAGAAAGTCGTACGCCTGCAGCAGCATGTACGCGAATTCCGTGAACGAGATCCCGGCATCGAGACGGGATTTCACCGAATCCTTGGCCAGCATGATGTTGATGCTGAAGTGCTTGCCGACATCGCGCAGGAAGTCCACCATCACGAGCGGGGCGAGCCACTCGGCGTTGTCCCGGACCACCGCGGCATATGGCCCCGTGAAGTCCAGGAACCGTTCGAGCTGCGCGCGCAGCGCGGCCGCGTTGGTGGCGATCTGCTCGCGCGACTGCAGCGGGCGCTCGGTGGTCTTGCCGCTCGGGTCTCCGATCAACCCCGTGCCGCCGCCCACGAGGATGACCGGGCGGTGGCCCGCCTGCTGGAGGTGGAGGAGTCCCATCACGGGGATGAGACTGCCGACATGGAGGCTGTCGGCCGTCGGGTCGAACCCGCAGTAGCCAGTGACGGGGCCCGCCGCGAGCGCGTCGGCTAATCGGTCGGTGTGGTCGTATAGCAGGCCGCGCCATCCGAGTTCGTCGAGTAGCGCGGGCACCGTCGTGGGGTCACGCACGCGGGCAAGATACGCGCACGCATTTGCTTGCGCACGCCCGGCCGGTGTCTACCTTTCCAGAACGCCGCACCTGGGCTGGCGCGAGGCCGGTCCGTCCGGTGCGGGAGCAGCGGTGGATTTCATGGCGGAAGAGACCTACGGCGAGGCCCGGCGGCGAAAGCTCGAAGAGCTGCTTCGCACGCTCGCAGAGCGGATTCGGGAACTCGATGCGGCCGGGACCCTCCTGGCCCGGACGAACGAACTCATGGAGTTGATCGGCGACGTGCGCACGGAACTCTTTCACTACGAAGTGCGGGCGACCTACGACACGCCCGAAGTCGCCGACAATCGGCGGATCGTGTCCGAGGCGGAGAACCAGGAACCGCAATGGAAGCCGTCGGACTGGCTACCGGACGACGAGGAGGGTCAGCCGTGGTGAGCACTGACCGGCGGTCGCGCCGTGTCGGGGCAGCCAATCCGCGCGCATTCGTCGCGCTGGTACTGGTCTTGATCCTGGCCGGCGCGGGCATGCTCGCGTACCTCTCCGGCCGGCCGCGCCCGGCCGTCGTGACGATCGTGGACTCGAACCTGCCGCCCGCACAGGCCAAGGGATACACGATGGGACGCCCCGATGCGCCCGTGCAGATCCTCGAATTCGCCGACTTCGAGTGCCCGGCGTGCGGGAACTACTCCGTGGTCACGGAGCCCGACGTACGCAAGCGTATCATCGATCCCGGGCTGGCGCGCGTGACGTACTACGATTTCCCGCTGCCCCAGCACAAGAACACGATGGTCGCCTCGGAGGCGGCGGCGTGTGCCAACGACCAGGGAAAATTCTGGGAGATGCATGATCGCCTGTTCCAGGGGCAGACGGACTGGAACACGGAAGCGACGAGCGATCCCGTGAGCGTGATGAAGGGGTATGCGCAGGCCATCGGCCTCGACGTGGACAAATGGCGCGAGTGCGTGGAGTCCCGCGCGCACCAGCGAGACATCGACGCCAACAAGGCGGAGGGCGAGCGGCGCCAGGTAAACCAGACGCCGACGTTCGTGATCGGGAACCGGATGGTGCCCGGTGCACTGACCGACGACCAGATCAAGGCCTTCGTCGATAGTGCGCGCGGCGGGCCGCGGACGGCCGACAACACGACCGCGCGCTAGCCGCGCGGCTGCGGACCGGCACGACGGTGACCAAGCGGATGCTGGTCGCGCTCCTGGCGCTGGTGGGGCTGTTCCTGTCGCTCTATCTCACACTCTACAGGTTGGGCTACATCGCGCAGCTCGCGTGCGCGCTGGGCTCGTGCGAGCGGGTCCAGACGAGCCGATGGTCGATGTTGCTCGGCGTGCCGGTCGCGGCGTGGGGCGCCGCTTTCTATCTCACGGTACTGGCGGTGGCCGTGGCGGGCACGCAGGCGCGCCTCGCATCGTCCGTCGGCATCACCCGACTGCTGACCGCGATGACGGGGGCGGGCGTCCTCTTCTCCGCCTACCTCACCTGGCTCGAGCTGTTCGTGATCGACGCGATCTGCATGTACTGCATCGGGTCCGCGGTCGTCGTGACGCTGATGTTCGGCGTGTGTATCGCGGAGCTGCTCAGGCCCGCTTGATCGACCGATGGCGGGACTCGGCGTCGTTGATCCGCAGTCGTGGCCGCCCATCTTCGTCGCCGCCGGTGACAGGCTCCGAATCCCTCGACCGACGGCGTGTGGCGGTGACCAGGTCTTGCCCCAGGGCGACCAGGGCGCGGGTGGCGATCGTACCGGCGAGCGGCTCCGGCACGCCCATCACGCGCACGTAGGTGTCGATCGCCCGGTCGAAGGAGAGCTCCTCGGCCAGCGTATCGACGAACATGAGCGCGTTGTCCACGTGGGCGCGGACGACCGATTCCTCGGCGCGCGCTTGGGCCAGCCGGAGCCGTCGTTCTGCGGCATCCGACAGCTTTCGCGGGAAGAGCGATTCAGGAAAGAGTATACCGAACACATGCATAATATAACTGTTGAGGCCGTCTGGTGTGGGAAGACCGTCGGTCTCTTTGTCCGGGTCAGCTTTCCAGCGATTCGTACTGCTCCTTAAGCCCCGCTACGACGGTCGGATCGGCTAATGTCGTGGTATCGCCGAGGGCTCGACCCTCCGCGATGTCCCGCAATAGGCGCCGCATGATCTTCCCCGATCGGGTCTTGGGGAGATCGGCCGTGAAGAGGACATCGTCGGGACGCGCGATCGCGCCGATCTTGTCCACCACGTGACGACGGAGCTCGTCGCGTAACTCATTCGAAGACTCCTGGCCGACACGGAGCGTCACGAACGCGGCGAGCGCCTGCCCTTTGATGTCGTGATGGCGTCCGACGACCGCGGCTTCGGCCACTGAGGGGTGGGAGACGAGCACCGATTCGACCTCCATCGTGCCGATCCGGTGGCCGGCCACGTTGAGCACATCATCGACGCGGCCCAGGATCCAGAAGTAGCCGTCGTCGTCGCGTTTCGCGCCGTCGCCCGCGAAGTACAGGTCCGGGCGCCCCGCCCATTTCGTGAAATACGTCTCGACGTAGCGTGCGTCGTCACCCCAGATCGTGCGCAGCATCGCCGGCCACGGTTGCGTCATGGCGAGGAATCCACCGCCCACCGGGATGGGGTTGCCCGCGCGGTCGAGAAGCTCCGCGCTATAGCCCGGAAGGGCCACGGTCGCGCTTCCGGGCTTCGTGTCGGTGATGCCCGGCAGGGGCGAGATCACGATCGCGCCCGTCTCCGTCTGCCACCATGTGTCGACGACTGGACACCGCTCGCCGCCGATGTGGTGCCGATACCAGATCCAGGCCTCGGGGTTGATGGGTTCGCCGACGGATCCCAACAGGCGGAGGCGCGAGAGGTCATGCCGCGCCGGGTAGGCATCGCCCCATTTCATGAACGCGCGGATGGCGGTCGGCGCCGTGTAGAGCACCGTGACGCCGTGGGTTTCGCACAGTGCCCAAAAACGGTCCTTGTCCGGCCAGTCGGGGGCGCCCTCGTACATCATGGTCGTCGCGCCATTGGCGAGTGGACCGTAGACCACATACGAATGCCCGGTGACCCAGCCGACGTCCGCGGTGCACCAGAAGACATCGTCTTCGCGCAGGTCGAACACATCGCGGGTCGTGGCCGCGACGCCGGTGAGGTAGCCGCCGGTGGTGTGGACGATGCCCTTGGGGCGCCCTGTCGTCCCCGACGTGTACAAGATGTAGAGCACGTCCTCCGCATCCATCTGCTCGGGGACACACGCCGTGGCCGCGGCGCGCATCACGTCGTGCCACCACACATCGCGTGGCGCGTGGAACGCGGCGCCGGCGGCCGGTTGGTCGGGCGTCCGCTGCACGACGACCACATGCTCGATCGTCGGGCAGTCCGCCACCGCGGCATCGGCGTTGCGTTTGAGCGGCACCGGTTGGCCGCGCCGGTAGCCGATGTCCCCGGTGATCAGCAGCGTGGCGCGCGCGTCGTTGATACGGTCGCGGAGCGAGTCCGGGGAGAAGCCTCCGAACACCACGGAGTGGATCGCGCCGATCCGGGTACACGCCAGCATCGCGATCGCGGCCTCGGGGACCAGCGGCAGATAGATCGCCACGCGGTCGCCGCGCCGCACGCCCAGCGTCCGGAGCGCGTTCGCGCATCGATTGACCTCGACCGACAGCTCACCGTACGTGAGCCGACGCCGGTCACCGGGCTCGCCTTCCCACACGATGGCGGCCTTGTCACGCCGGGTGGCAAGGTGCCGGTCCACACAGTTGACGGACACATTGAGCGTCCCGCCGGCAAACCATTTGACGTGGGGGGGCGTCCACTCCATCACCCGGGTCCACGGGGTGAACCAATCCAGCTCGCGGGCTCGAGTGGCCCAATACGCTTCGGGGTCCGCGGCCGCGCGTTGGTAGACCGACGGGTCACGCACGACGGCCTGCTGGCGGAATTGCTCGGAGGGCGGGAACCGCCGCCGCTCGTCCATGAGGACGTCGATGTCGTTCACACCGTGGAATCTGGCGATGGGCAGCGGTCAGGGGCCAGAGGCCGTGAGGCGGACCAACCACCGCGGGGCGCGCAGTCGGTGGACGTCCGCCCGCGTGCCTCTGCGCACGGGCAGGTAGGCTAGATTCTGCCCGTGCACCCGGTGCCAACGCCGCCGCTGGCCACGATCGAGACGCGCGGACTGATCCGACGGTTCGACCGCCAGGAGGCACTCAGAGGGGTCGATCTGACGGTCGCGCCCGGGGACTGCCTCGCCGTCTTCGGCCCCAACGGCGCTGGCAAGACGACGCTCCTCCGCGTCCTGGCGGGACTGCTCGATCCATCGGGTGGGACGGCCAGTGTTGCCGGCATCACGCTCCCCGGCGGCGTGGCGGCGCGGGCCCAGGTCGGGCTGATCTCGCATCATACCATGCTCTATCCCGCGCTCACGGCGCGCGAGAACGTGGAGTTTGCCGCCCGACTGCATGGCCTCGCATCTCCCCGGGCGGCCGCCGAGTCCGCGCTGGGGCGTTTGGGGGTGTTGGACCGTGCCGACACCCCCGTGCGCATCCTGAGTCGGGGGCTCCAGCAACGGGTCTCGATCGCGCGGGCGTTCGTCCATGCACCGCGGGTGATGCTACTCGACGAGCCATATACGGGACTGGACGCGGTCGGTGCGGCCGCGCTGTCCGAGGCGCTCACCGACCTGCAATCCAGTGGCGCGGCGCTCATGCTCGTGACGCACAACCTGGATGAGGGGTTGGCGTTGGCGACGCACGTGGCCGTCATGCGCGGTGGACGGTTCGTGCGGTCCGCTCGGCGCGACGCGATCGACCCGACGTCATTCGCGAGCGAATACCGGGCGGTCGTGGGGGCGGCCGGATGACGCCGCCGCCCGCGGCGCCGGGGGTGCTGGTCGCCGCGTGGACGATCGCGCGGAAGGACCTCACCGTGGAGCTGCGGACGCGGGCCGCGTTTCTGTCGGCCGCCGTGTTCACAATACTGGCGGCGGCGATTTTTCTGTACGCGTGGGACCCGACGGCGGTCGCGGCGATCGACTTGGCCCCCGGTGTGCTGTGGGTCATCTTTACGTTTGCGGGGCTGCTGGGACTCAACCGGTCGTTTGGTGCGGAACTCGCTGACCGGGCCATCGACGGCCTGCTGGTCGCCCCGATCAGCCGGGAGGCGGTGTTCCTCGGCAAGGCGCTCGCAAATCTGATCTTCGTGCTCGGTGTCCAGGTCGTGGCGATCCCGACCGTCGTATTGTTCTACAACCTGTCCCTCGGCTGGGGGGCGGTCGCGGCGATCGCGGGCGTGGCTGTGCTGGCGGCGGTCGGCCTGGTCGCGGTGGGCACGCTGTTCAGCGCCATGGCGGTCAACACCCGACTCGCCGAGCTCCTGCTGCCGGTGCTCGCCCTGCCGTTTTTCGTACCCATCGTGACGGCGGCCGCGCAGGCCACTGTACTGCTGGTGAATGGGCGGCCACTTACTGGCGCGTTGGATTGGATCCGTTTGTTGGTCGCCTTCGACCTGGTGTTCGTGTCGGCCTGCACGGTCGCCTATCCCTTCACCATCGAACGGTGACGCATGGGCGTGACGATGGGGAGTGAGCGCTCGCCCAGAGGTCACGGTGCCGGCGACCCCACGCGTGGCGTGCCAGACGGGGATGCGGCTGGGGTGGCACGGCGTGCGGCGCTGACACAGCTCGCGCACCCCTTTGGGCGGCTCTTCTGGGTCGCCGTGGCGGCGGTGATCGCGAGCCTCGTGCGAATCGCGTACTTCACGCCGATCGAAGCATCGCAGGGGCCGGCGCAGAAGATTTTTTACGTGCACGTCCCCGCCGCTGTGACCGCGCTGTACCTCGCGTTTGCACTGATGGCGGTGGCAAGTGTGCTCTACCTCTGGCTCCGCGACCCGACGCTCGATCGGGTGGCCGCGAGCTCGGCGGAAGTCGGACTCGCGTTTACGACAGTCGTGCTCCTGACGGGTCCACTGTGGGCGAAGCCGGTGTGGGGCACCTGGTGGTCGGGCGACGCGCGCCTCACATCCACGCTGTTTCTCTGGCTGATCATCCTCGGCTACCTGATTCTCCGGCAGGCGGTCGAGGATCGGGCGCAGCGGGCACGCTACTCGGCGGTGCTCGCCATCCTCGCGGGGCTGCTGATCCCGTTCATCCATCTCAGCGTGTATCTCTTTCGGACGCTCCACCCGCAGCCCATCGTGCTCAAGCCGAGCGCCCCGTCGCTCCCGTCCGAGATGCTGACGACGCTGGTGATGTCGTTCGCGTCGTTCGCGCTGCTCTTCGTGGCGCTGCTGCGGGCACGGTACCGACTGGCCACCATCGCCGATGCGGATCTTGCGGATGTCGCGACGCGCAGCGGGGGCGCCGACTGATGCCTCCCGAGAACGCGGGCTATGCATACGCGGCGTACGCGGCGGCGATCACGGTCTACGCCGTCTACGCGGTCTCCGTCTGGTGGCGGGGGCGCGCGTTGGCCGTGAGAATCCGGGCTGCCGACGACGCCCGCCGTCCGGGCTCGTCCTCGGGTGCGGGATGAGCACGGCGTGACTACGGCGTGAGCGCGGCGCAATCGGGCACCGTCTATCTCGTCGGTGCCGGACCGGGTGATCCCGGGTTGATCACGGTCCGGGCGCGGGCGTTGCTCGACGATTGTGACGCGATCGTGCACGACGCGCTCGTGCATCCCGAGTTGCTGACCGGCACCCTCACGCGCCGCTCGGACGCGCCGGAGATGCATTTCGTCGGGAAGCGGGGTGGCGACGACGCGTCGGCCCGGCAGGACGACATTCACGCGCTGCTCGTGCGCCTCGCCCGGGCCGGGCGGTCCGTCGTCCGCCTCAAGGGCGGCGACCCGTTCGTCCTCGGTCGCGGCAGCGAGGAGGCACAGCGGTTGGCGGAGGCGGGGATTCCCTTCGAAGTGGTGCCGGGTGTGACGGCCGGGGTCGCCGGGCCAGCGTACGCCGGCATTCCGGTGACCCATCGCGGCGTTGCCACGGGCGTCACGTTCGTGACCGGACACGAAGATGCGACCAAGGGTTCGACGCAGACGGATTGGGCGGCGCTCGCGCGTAGCGGCACGACCGTGGTTCTGTACATGGGCGTGGGGTCGCTCCCCCAGACCGCGGCCGCGCTGATCGCCGGCGGGATGGCGCCCGACACGCCAGCGGCCGCGATCCAGTGGGCGACCTATCCGGCACAGCGGACTGTGGACGCGACGCTGGCGACGCTCGCGGACCAGGTCGCCGCGGCCGGACTCACGGCGCCCGTGATCACCGTCATCGGACGCGTCGTCGCGCTGCGCAATGAGATCCGGTGGTTCGACCGCGCGGACCGCCGGCCGCTGCTCGGTCAGCGCATCCTCGTGACGCGGGCGACGGCGCAGGCAAGTGCGCTCAGCGAACGGCTCCGGGCACTCGGCGCGGCCGTCACCGAGATGCCGGCCACCCGCCTCGAGCTGTTGGATCGGGCTCCGCTAGCGGAAGCGCTGACCCGCGTGTCCACGTACCGCCACATGGTGTTCACCAGCCAGAACGCCGTGCGCATCGTCTGGGATGCCATGCGGGCCGCGGGCCAGGACGCTCGCGCGCTCGCCGGCGTGGTGGTGAGTGCAGTCGGCCCGGCGACCGCCGACGCGTTGCTCGAGCACGGGATCGCGGTAGACGTGTCGCCATCGCGGTTCGTGGCCGAGGGCGTCCTGGAGGCGTTCGCGGAGCGGACCGACGTACGCGGCGCGCGCGTCCTCTATCCGGCGGCGCTTGGCGCGCGCGATGTGCTGCCGGTCGGACTCCGCCGCCTCGGCGCGATCGTCGATGTGGTCCCGATCTATCGATCGGTATTCGACGGACGGGGCGCGGCCGCCTTGTGCGCGCAGCTCGCGGCCGGCGAGTTGGATCTCGTGACGGTCACATCGGCGTCAGCGGTCCGCGGATACCTCGAGGCGGTCGGCCCAGAACTAGCCGGGCGCGTCGGCGTGGCGTCGATCGGCCCGGTCACGAGCGCCGCGGCACGGGCTGCGGGGATCCCCGTGGTCGTCGAATCGAATCCATCGACCATTGCGGGATTGGTTACCGCGGTGCGCAGCATGACGCGTCGGGCGCCGACTCCCGCGGACGGCCCGAGCGCGGCGGTTGGCGCCGGCCCGCGCGGTACGGCACGCGCGACGCCCGTCACCCGGCGCGGAGCACGGTCGTGACGCGCGCCCGTGCCGCAGTCGCACAGTCCGACCCGACGCACCTGCGGATAGGGACGCGGGGGTCCACCCTCGCGCTCAAGCAAGCGCGGATGGTCCAGGCAGCGCTGGCCGAGCGCGGCGTCGCCGGTGAGTTGGTGACGTTCACCACCACGGGTGACAAGCGGCTCGACGAGCCGTTGAGCGCCATCGGTGGCAAGGGGCTGTTCACGACCGAGATCGAGCGCGCCCTTCGACGCGGAAAGGTTGACTGTGCGGTGCATTCGCTGAAGGATCTCTCGACCGATGCCGTGGCCGGCCTGGATCTGGTGGCCGTCTTGCCGCGCGAGGACCCGCGGGACGTGCTGGTGTTGAGCAGTACGGCGCGCGCGGTGGGCCTCGCGGATCTGCCACGGGGCTCCCGGGTCGGCACGTCGAGCCTGCGGCGTCGCGCGCAGCTGTTGTCCGCGTATCCCGATCTCGAAGTGGTCGAACTGCGCGGCAACGTCCCCACGCGGCTCCGAAAGGTGGACGAAGGTCAGGTGCACGCCGCGATCCTGGCCGCCGCCGGGCTTCTTCGCCTGGACGCGATGCAGCACATCTCGGCCTATCTCGATGCCCCAGACTGGCTGCCCGCGGCCGGGCAGGGGGCGATCGCGGTGCAGACGCGCACGGATGACCGCGTCGCACAGGAGCTGCTCGGTCGCCTCAACCATGCGCCGACGATGCGTGCCGTGCGTGCCGAACGCGCGTTTCTGGCTGGGTTGGACGGGGGATGCCAGGTCCCGATCGGGGCGCTGGTGATGGAGCAAGAGGGACCCGCCGGTCCCGTGTGGACACTGCATGGACTGATCGCGGATCCCAGCGGCCGGCGCGTCATCCGTGGCTCGCGCCTCGTGGGCGGCGATCCGCTGGCCACCGGTCTTGCGCTGGCTGACGACCTTCGGAGCCGCGGCGCCGACGACATTCTCGCGACACTTCGAGCAGTCACCCGGGTCCTGCCGCCGCAGCCGGAATAGATTACCTCTGTGGCGTCGTTCCCGACTTACCGACCCCGTCGCCTGCGGCGCAGTGCGTCGCTTCGGCGGCTCATCCGCGAGACGCACCTCGATCCCGGGCAGATGATCCTACCGGTGTTCGTTCGCTCGGGTGCCGAGCGTCGCATCGCGGTCGGCTCGATGCCCGGGGTGTCGCAGACGTCGGTGGATGAGATGCTGCGGGACGCGAGCGCGGCCGCCGAGGCGGGCGTCGGCGGCATGATTCTCTTCGGCATCCCCGACCACAAGGATGCGACCGGATCCGGCGGCTGGGACGAGCATGGGGCGGTGCAGCAGGGTGTCCGCGCCCTCAAGCGCGAGTTCCCCGAGCTGGTGGTCATCACCGACGTCTGTATGTGCGAGTACACGGATCACGGACACTGCGGCGTGCTGACCGAGCGCGGCGAGGTGGACAATGATGCCACGCTGCCACTCCTGGCGCGGGTCGCCGTGTCGCACGCCGTCGCGGGCGCGGACGTCGTCGCGCCGAGTGACATGATGGATGGGCGCATCAGGGCGATTCGGGCCGCACTCGACGCGGCCGGTCAGAGCGAGACGCCGATCCTCAGCTACGCGGCGAAATACGCATCGGCGTATTTCGGGCCATTTCGCGAGGCCGCCGAATCGACGCCGCGGTCGGGCGATCGGCGCGGCTACCAGATGGATGCCGCGAACGCGGACGAAGCGGTGCGGGAAGCGATGCTCGACATCGAGGAGGGCGCCGACGCGATCATGGTCAAGCCGGCAGGTCCGTACCTCGACATCGTCCAGCGAGTGAAGGCGGCGACGCGCTATCCGGTCGGGGCGTATCAGGTGAGTGGGGAGTACGCCATGATCTGCGCGGCGGCCGAGCGCGGATGGTTGGATCGGGAGCGCGTCATGATGGAATCGCTCGTCGGCATCCGCCGCGCGGGCGCGGATTTCATCATCACGTATTTCGCCATCGAGGCCGCGCGCTTGCTGCGTGTCGGCGAGGATAGCTAGAGGAGCACGGCATGCGGTATCGCACGTTTCCGGGGACCGACGTCACGGCGAGCGAGGTCGGGTTCGGCACATGGACGCTCGCCACGGGGTGGTGGGGCGAGAAGACCGACGCCGAAGCCGTGGCGATGCTGCGCAGCGCGCACGACGACCACGGCGTGACGTTCTTCGATGCCGCGGACACCTACGGCGACGGTCGGGCCGAACGACAGCTCGCCGAGGCATTTCGAGGGCGTCGTGATGCGGTCGTATACGCGACGAAAATCGGATACGACATCTACGACGAGGTCGCGCGCCGCGCTCGGCGGGGCCAATCCGAGCTGCCAATGCGCACGGATCCCGCGTATCTGCGTCTGGCGCTGGATCGGTGTCTCGAGCGGTTGGAGACCGACCACGTGGACGTACTCCAGATCCACAACGCGAAGATGGAGCACGTGCGAGACGGCGCGGTGTGGGAAACCCTTCGCGAGCTGCAGCGAGAGGGCAAGATCCGCGTCTGGGGGGCGGCATTCGGCCCCGCCATCGGCTGGCTCTACGAGGCGGTCGAGCTCTGCGAGCGCGAGCCGGACGTGGGCGCGATCCAGATGATCTGGAACATCCTGGAGCAGCACCCGGGGACGGCCATGCTCGAGGCGGCCCGCCGGCACGCGCCGCGATGCGCGTTCACGATCCGTGTGCCGCACGCCTCGGGTATGCTCGAAGGGCACTACACTGAGGACACTATCTTCCCCGAGCACGACCATCGGCGGCACCGGCCGCGCTCGTGGTTAGTGAACGGCGTCCGGAAGATTCGGATGCTCGACTTCCTCACCCCTGACATGACGCTGGGTCAGGCCGCGCTCAAATGGCTCCTTGCGGACCCGCTGGTCGTGACGACGCTCCCGAATATCTACGATATGGGGCAGCTCCGGGAGTTCGCGGCAACCAGCGATCAGCCGGACCTCACCCCCGCGCAGCTCGACCGTATCGCGCAGTTGGCGGCCGACAACTTCGGCGTGGAAGAAGCGCCGATGGCGTACAAGGGGACGATGGAGAGAGAACAGGTGGGTAGTGGATAGTGGTTCGTGGTCAGCGCACACGGCTGGGGGCGGCGCCCCGCCGCCAGCTCGCGCGTCGTTGCGCACCACTAACCACTAACCACTAACACACCTACTCATCACCAGCGCCGCATTGATCCCGCCGAAGCCGAATGAGTTCGACATCACGACATCGACCCGCTTCGCGCGACCGGTGGTGGGGACGTAGTCGAGGTCGCACGCGGCGTCGGGGGCCGAGAGATTGATCGTCGGTGGCAGCCATTCGTGGGTGAGGCTCAACGCGCAGATCGCGGCCTCGATCGCGCCGGAGGCACCGAGCGCGTGGCCGTAGTAGCCTTTCGTCCCGCTGACGGGCATGGCGTACGCGTGATCGGCGAACACCTGCTTGATGGCGAGCGTTTCAGTCGGATCGTTGAGTGGCGTAGAGCTGCCGTGCGCGTTGATGTAGCCGATCTCGTGCGGCGCCAGGTGCGCGTCGTGCAGCGCATGGCGGATCGCGCGTGCCGCTTGCGCGCCATCCGGGCGCGGCGCGGTCATGTGGTGGGCATCGTTGGTCACGCCGTATCCCTGGATCTCGGCGTAGATGCGGGCGCCGCGCGCCACCGCACGGTTGTACTCCTCGAGCACGAGGACGCTGGCGCCCTCGCCCATGACGAAGCCGTCCCGGTCCTTGTCGAATGGCCGTGAGGAGTGGAGCGGGTCATCGTTGCGCGTTGACATGGCCCGGATGATCGCGAAGGAGCCGAAGCACAGCGGCGCGAGCGGCGCTTCGGCACCGCCGCAGATCATGACGTCGGCGTAGTCGTCGCGGATCTGCCGGAAAGCGTCTCCGATCGCGATCGTCCCTGACGCACAGCTCATGGCATTCGTCGAATTGGGCCCGGAGACGCCGAACTCGATCGCGATGTTGCAGCTCGAGGCGCCGCCGAACACGGCCAGGGCCAGCGCCGGGTCTACGGCGGACAGCCCGTGCGCGAGATAGCGCCCGAGCTGCTCCTCGGCGTATCCGATGCCGCCGAGCGCGGTGCCCATCATCGCGCCTACGCGATCGCGGTCTTCGCGTGCCACATCGAGCGCGGCGTCTTCGATCGCCATTCGGGCGGCGACGACCGAGAACTGTCCAAAGCGGTCGAGCCGTCGCGCGCGCTTCGCTTCGAGGTGGTCGGTGGCGACGAAGTCGGGGACCTCGGCCGCGTTGTGGCTTCGGAATGGAGACGAGTCGAAGCGCGTCAGCGGACCCACGGCGGACCGTTCCCGCCGGATCCCCTGCCACAGTTCAGCCCGAGTGGTGCCTATGGGGGTGATCGCTCCGATACCTGTCACCACGACCCGCCGCCGTACCGTCATTCGTGTACTCCCGCGTAGATGACCGACGTACCTACCCCGCTAGCGCCGCAATATCACGGCTGTGGACCGCCGTCGTGCGGGAATCGGTCAACGCGCTACGGGCATCGAGCCCCACCGTGACCCGATCAGTGTGACAGCGCACCGGCCCCAGGGCCGGCCCCGAGCAGCTACGAATACTCGATCGTTCACTCTCCCGACACAACCATGGGGTGAACGGCATGCTGGTGCGGACGAATGACACAATGGACGGGGTTGGTCTTCGGTTTCGGACGGCGCGTCCGTCGTCACTCAATCGAGTGAGAAGGGGGTGTCACCGTGATTCCTTGCTGCGCGGCTGCGCCAGTCGCACCGCCGGCTGACGCATCGCCTCGATATTTCTCCGCCACGATCGCCAGACCCGCCAACGTGCGCGAGGCGATGCCGTGAACGAAGATCGGTCCGACCACGGCTCGCGCGACAATGCTACCCACAAGAGGCCACGACGGCCCATCCCACAGGTGCACGATCCGCACCAGCGTCGTTTGGGTGTCGGGTTGAGGGTGGAATGACCACTCGACTTCCATGCCGGCCGTGACCCCCTCGACGTGACGAAAGCGGATCGAGGACGTAGCGGACGCGCCTGGGCCATCGCCGGCGACGACTTGCATCCGGGACAGCCACCACGTCGGCCAATCGACCGGGCCAAAGGGACGGTTGGCGGACATCTCCACGAGGCCACCCCCATCCGCGCACCGCTCCCGGAAACGGACGTAGCGATAGTGTCCGAGATGCCGTGGCCAGCCCTCGACGTCACGCGCGAGGTCGAAGATCGGGGCGACGGCACTGTGGACGACGTGCTCGTCCACGACGCGCACGAGACAGTGATCGGGGAGCGGGCCGAGATCGTACGCGGGCCGCACACCGGTGGTTACGGCGGTGAGGGCGTCACCGCGGCCTGGTCTCTCGAAACCCGGGCCGGTCACGTGTGCCTTGGGTCGGGTGTCAGGCCGGGTGTCCAGGTGGGTGTCCACGACGCAGTAATTCGATACCCGGGCCGATAGCGGACCGACGCGTCCACGCCGACCGCGTCCCGCACCAGTTGCCGCAGCTCGGCGACGTGGAACCCGCGCATCACGGACACCACCCCGTCGTGGCGGCTCACCGGATGGAATGCCAATGCGAACGACGCGAGCCAGATGCCGGCGGCCGCGACGCGACTGCGGTGCAGATCGCTGACGATCACCTGGATGCGGGCCACGCGGTTCATCTCGGTGAGTACGAATTGCGCGTCCGCGTCGAAGAAATGGTGCAGGACCTGAGAGCAGGTGACCACGTCCACGCTGTGATCGGCGAACGGCAGACGGCGAGCGTCGCTGCAGACGAGCCACGTATTGATGCCGCGGTTCGCCTCGGTCAGCGACACGGAGACTTCGAGTCCGACCGTATTGAGCGTCACCCCGCGACGGGCCGCCGCGCGGCGGGCACGGGCCGGGATGTCACCGATCCCGGTCCCGACGTCCAGCAGCGTCGCCTGTCGAGGTAGGCGGTCCCAGAGCGGGTCGAGCGCATCGAGCACGGCCCGCGTTCCGCCGAACAGCCGGTTGGCGAGCGCCACGTCTCGCAGCGAGCGTTGCGCGAGGCCGGGATCCGCATCGGGCGTGTCGAGGGTCTCAGCTCCCCGGCATCGGGGCGGGGACAGCAGTGTGTTCATCGCTCGAGTTGGGAATAGCCGCCGCGGTAGTACAGGAGGGGCGTGTCCGACTTGGCGCTCGCGGCTTCCACCTCGCCCACGAAGATCGTGTGATCGCCGCTTTTCGTCGATTGGACCACACGGCACTCGAGCGACGCCAGCACGTCCTCCAGCACGGCAGCGCCGCTCTGGCCGCGCGTGTAGCCGAGGCCTTCGAATCGCTGCTCGGCCTCGGGCTCCGAGAACCGGCGTGCGACTGCCTCCTGGTGCGCGGCGAGAATGTTTACGACGAAGTACGACGCGCCTGCGATCGCGGGGCGAATCGACGCGTTGTCATCGATGCACACCAGCACGAGCGGTGGCTCGAGACTGAGCGAGCTGAACGCGGTGACCGTGATGCCGTAGTCGCGGCCCAGTTGGTCGGTCACCGTTACCACCGTCACCCCGCTGGCGAACCGGCCCAGCATACTGCGGAAGTCGTTGGGATCGAGACTCATCGCGGCTCCACTGGCCGATGTAGAAAGGCGGGCAGTGCGAGCCGCCCGAGATAGCCGAGCCGCAACACCTCGCCGGCCGGTACAAAATCGCCCGTCACGCCGATCAAGAGGTCCGCCATGTCGGGGCGACGGGCGAGCACGCGGGCCACGTGACCGATGATGGCAGGCATCGCCACCACCGCGCCGACCGCGCGCTCCACGATCTGCTTCCCCCGGAACTCGTGCCGCCAGCAACGTTCGTACGCGGCGAGCGCTATGTCGGCCACGCGCGCGGCTGGAGCGCGGACGGCTTCGGCCAGGTACGGTGTCAGCATCTCGCCCCCACGTAGCGCAGCGTAGACGCCCTCCCCGGTAAATGGATCGAAGAAGTCGGCGGCATCGCCGACGAGCACGGCACCGGGGGACCACAATTGATGCGCATGCTGCGCGAATGGACCGGTCGCGCGCACCGGTGACACCCGGGTCGTCCCGCGGAATCGTGGCGCCAAATGCGGACGTTGGGCGATCCAGCGCTCCAGGTAGCCAGCGCGATCCGCCCCGACGCCGTGGGTCGCGCGGGCGGGAACGACGAGGGCGACCGTCGTGTCGCCGCCGCCGACGTCGGCGAGTCCGACATATCCATCGCGCTCGACGTGCATTTCACCGACGGTGCCGATGTCCGCGACGCCGCGATAGTGCGTGACGAACGCAACGCGTCGCGGCCAGCGCCGCGTGCGGGCGAGGCCGAGTCGGCGCGAGATCACGGATCGGAGGCCATCGGCGCCCACGACCACGCGCGATGACAGGACCGCGGTGTGACGCTCCGACGGCGCGTCGGGCGCGTCCTCCGACCGCGCGTACCGGACGCCGGTGATGCGTCCGTCTGAATCGCGTGTGACGTCGGTGACCGCCGCACCCTCCAGCACCCGTGCTCCGGCCGCCTCGGCGTGACGCAGCAGGATGGCGTCGAGCACGAGACGGCGAAGGGAGAGCCCTTGGTCGCGAAACCCGTGGAATCCGTGGCCCGCCGCGAAGTCACCCCGGAATGACGTGCCGCTCGGCGCTCGGATCGTCATGCCGGTGAGCTGGACCGCACCCGCCGCCTCGATCGCCCGGAGAACACCCATATCGGACAGGATGCGCGACGCCTGCGGGCTCAGATACTCGGCACAGGGTTTGTCGCGCGGGAACCGGGCGCGGTCGAGCACGACGACATCGATACCCGCGCGCGCCAATCCCCATGCGGTCGCGGCACCCGCCGGACCGCCGCCCACGATCAGCACCTCCGCGTCCAGCGCGCGGTCGGCGTGGCCGAACCTCATGTCGCGGAGCGGCCCGCGATCGGGTGTTGGTGCTCGCGGGTGATCCCCCCGTTGGGTTGCAGCGCGGTGTAGCCGGCGCCCGTGCGCGTCATGCGCTGGAAGAGCGCCATGTAGCGCCAATGGGGCCGGGGGAGCCGGACCACCGATGCGAAGCGGGTCAGCAGTGGCAGGAGGCAGGACCGCGCATCAGCGGAGAACATGAATCGCGGGTATTGGCGCGCAAAGATGCGCAGGCGCTGAACGGTGCGCGCCAGATCGAGCGCGGGCGAAAAGTAGAACGTGGGGGCCAGCAACGAATCGCCGGCGGCAACCGTGCCCTCGTCGAGCGCGATCCGGTGGAGGGTCGTGCCTGGGTAGACTCGTAGGCCGACGGTCACATAGACGGCCTCGCCCGCGCGCAGTCGCTCGGCCGCGAAGGCCAGCGTATCTTCGATCGTGTCCGGGGTTTCGCCGGGGCCGCCGATCAGGAAGATCCAGAGCGTTCGGAGACCGGCACGCGTCACGCGCCGGGCCACGTCGCGCACCCGCGCCGCGTCGAAGCCTTTCTCCAGCCGCTCGAGCACGGGGTCGCTCGCACTCTCGGCCGTGATGCCGACGGCCGTGAATCCCGCCCCGCGCATCGCCGCGAGCAAGTCATCCGAGCAACTCGCGGGGGTGAAGTTCATCGTTTCGAGCCGCACGCGCATTTGGGCACGCGCGATCGCCTCGCACACGTCGATGGCGTGGCCAGGCGGCGAGTTGAACGTCGAGTCCACGAAATCGAAGTGCGTGACGCCCGCGTCGCGGCGCAACTCCGCGATCTCGGCGGCGACCGATCCCGGCTCCCGGAGTCGATACCCCCAGCCCTCGACGTTGCGGTAGGTGCAGTAGACGCACTTGTAGACACAGCCGCGTTTCGTCTGGATGGGAACCGTCGCACCATGCCGTTGATATCGGCCCACGTCGAGCCACTGGTGGACGCGCGGCCATGGGAGCGCGTCCAGGTCCGCGTCCTCGCCCGGGGGCGTGAACACGATGCGGTCTCCGACCTGTCGGACCAGTCCCGCGATCGATTCGACGGACCGGCCCGCCGCCAGCGCGTCCACCAGCGCCACACTCGCTCGCTCGCCGTCTCCGGCCACCGCGTAATCCACACCGAGCTCGCGGAAGAGCGATTCGGGGGCCACGCCAAACGCGGCGCCGCCGGCCAGCACCGGAGCATGGGGGGCGGCAGCCCGCAGGGCGGCGAGTACCTCGACTGCCTCCGGCGTGTAGTGTTTGAGCGCGATGGTGTCGCTGTTGTCGATGTTGCGGATGGAGACCGCGATGACATCGGGGCGCACGGCCCGCGCCGCGTCGCGGGCGGCGGCGACCGGATCGGAGGTAAAGCAGAGATCCAGGATGCGGACATCATGCCCCGCGTCCGCGAGCGCGGAGGCGACGCACGCGACGCCATTGGGGATGACCGGTTGTGGCGACCGCTCGCGGTTGGTGCTCACGAGCAGCACGCGTGACGACGTCCGGCGTGTGATGGCTGGGCCGGCGATCACGGTCCACTCCGGCCAATCACCCACGCGGTCGCGATGCCAACGAGGGCGCCAATGCCCGTCCCGGCGAGGTTGACGGCGTCGTTGTCGAGCCACGTCAGGCCGCCGGTCGCCACCGTCGGCGTGCCACACAGATGCACCGCCCGCTCGGTCACCGCACGGCAGTGATGGCACCAGCGGCGGCTCTGCACCGTGGCGCCGAGTATCGAGTCGGCGTTCGCCCCCGCGAATCCGCCGACGATCGCGCCCCACGCCGCGGCCGGAGTCCAGCCGAACCCGCGGGTGGCCAGCCCGATAAAGATCGCGCCGGCGATCGCGGCCATGGTACCGGTCGCCGTGATCCCCCCGGAGGTGCCGGCTGGCACGGGGCGCCACGACAGAATCGAGCGAGGCGTGTCGCCCGATAGCATCCCGATCTCCGTCCCCCAGGTGTCCGCCGTGGCCGCGGCCAGGCCGCCGGCACCGGCCGCGTACCACAAGGGCGACCCTTGCAGCACGGCCGCAACCGCGCAGACGGCGAACGCGCCGCCGTTGGCCAGCACCTGGATCGCGTCGCGTGGGCCGCCCTTGGTCACCACGCCGCCGGCGAGGAGTGCCTTTCGTGCGTGGCCCACGCGTGAAAGCGTCGTTGAGGTGACGAAAAACGCGATCAGAAGCGCACCCCAATCCCAGCCCGGGGCCGCGCTCGCGGTACCGACGGCCGTCGCCGCCCACGCCCCGCGGGCCGTCAACGCCCCTGAGCGGTGCGCGATGGCCGCCACGGTGCCCGCCGCGGCGAGTCCGACCAGCAATCGGCCCAATATGGCGTGGGGGTCATCGGACGTCACGCGGGAAGTATATCGCGCGCGCCTTGGGCGCGTCCCGCGGACCGGAAGGGTCCACGTACCCTTCGCATTGATTACATTTGACCTTGTTGCGCCAGCCCCAAGCACCACTATGATCGCCCCTGCCACAGTCGATCCCCTACTACCGCTCAGCCTCCTCGAAGCGGTTCGCAGCGTTGACTCCCCGCGAGACGATCAAGACGCCGAGTACGTGCCCGAGCTGCGTAACAAGCGGCTGGGGCTGAGCGAGACCGTGTACGCTCAGATCCGGCGCTATTCGGCCGCGGTTCGGAAGAGTCAGCGTGCGCCGCAAGAGGAAGCCGTCGCGCTCGCGCGACTCATTGGTCGTCGCGCCGACGCGCAGGAGGTCTTTACGTCGGCGGGGCGGATCCTCGCGCGGCAGTCGTTCGAGACCACCTCTTCGGTGACCCGGCGGGTGATATTCGTACTCCCGTCGCTCTTGGCCCGCCCGCTGGCGTTACGCGAGGCGCGGCGGATCGCGCAGCGGTACCTCAACGGAAACATTCGCCGGGTCGGCGGTTCGCTCATGCTGGAAGTGCCGGCCTCCGTGACCGTGGACAGTGCGCCCAAAGAGCGAGGATGCGCGTACTACGAATCCGTCCTCCGGGAACTGGTCCGGCTGCTGGTCGGCGGTGCCGGCGCGGTCGAACACGTGCGGTGCGTGGCGCGTGGGGAAGGTGTGTGCGAGTGGCGCGCCGAGTGGCGGCGCTCGTGACGGCGCTCGGGATGGCCTGGGCGACGGGCCCAGCACGATGCTGACGCCGGAGGAGTTACCCCGAATCCAGTCCGCGCTGAGCGAGGTGGACCTGGACGGCTGGTTGCTGTTCGACTTTCACGGCATCAATCCGGTGACCGTCGGGATGCTGCAACTCGAGGGCATGGTGACGCGCCGGGTCTTCGTCTATGTACCCCGTCGAGGGATGCCGACCGCCATCACCCATGCCATCGAGCAGGGGCCCTGGCGTCGGTGGCCCGAGGCGTGGGGGCGCGTCGTGTACAGCGGATGGCGGGAGCTCGAAAGCGCGCTCGCGACGCTGGTGCGCGGGCATCGCATCGCAATGGAGTACTCCCCGGGAGACGCGGTGCCGTACGTGGATCGGGTGCCGGCCGGCGTGATCGAGATGGTGCGCCAGGCGGGCGCGGTGGTCGTGACGTCGGGCGAATTGGTCAGCCAGTTCTTCGCGGGCTTCGATGCGGGGAACACGGCGGCCCACGTCCGGGCCGCTGAGGCGATCCGCACGATCGCGCTCGATGCGTTCGTGATGGTCGGTGAGCGCACGCGCCGCGACGAGGCGTTCACCGAATATGCCGTGCAGTCCTGGATTCTCGAGCGCTTCGCGCGCGCGGGCCTGGAGCATGGGCACGCGCCGATCGTGGCCATCGGACCGAACGCTGCGGAGCCCCACTATTCGCCGACGGCGGACTACACCTCGGCGGTCCGGCCCGGGGATGTCTTGCTGATCGACCTCTGGGCACGGGAGCCCGATCAGCCGTTCGCCGATCAGACGTGGATGGGGGTGCTGGGCGCACCGGACACGACCACGGTCAAGGTGTGGGAGGCGGTACGCGACGCCCGCGACGCGGCGATATCGGTGCTGCGCGCGCGAGTCGCGGCGGCGGTCGCGGTACGGGGGGCGGAGGTCGATGCGGCAGCGCGCGGCGTGATCGAGTCGCGCGGCTATGGGCGCTATTTCACCCATCGCACGGGCCACTCCATCGACCCGCGCGAGATTCACGGGTCGGGTCCACATCTCGACGACTTCGAGACACGCGAAGAGCGCTCACTGATCCCCGGAGTCGCGTTCTCCATCGAGCCCGGCATCTACATCCCGAACACCCTCGGCGTGCGGAGCGAGGTCAATGGCCTCATGCGCGAGCGAGAGGTGGTGATTACGCCTACGGACTTTCAGACGGAACTACTCGTGGTTGGTGGTTAGTGGCTGGTAGTTAGTGGTCAACAGCGTGAGTGGCCGGTTACGGTGTCCAGTAGCCGGCCACGTTTCTTGGCTGTTGACCACTAACCACTATCCACTGCAGTCCATATCCCTGGATCCTCTAGGCCGAGGCGCCAGAGGGCGAAGCGGCGGACACCGATGGACTGGGCCTGGCGCATGAGCGTCTTGAGTAGCTCGGCATCGCTAACCCAGCCTTGGGCGGAATCGGGGCGCGTATAGTGGAGCGTCGCGGAGGCCGAGTCGCGGGTCAACGTGACGCCGACCGATGCGGCTTGGCGTTGGGCGTCGTCGAAGCTCAGCACCGTCGCCGCGGTCGGCGACTTCCAGAGATAGCCATAGACCGGGAGGGCCGCGACGAGGCGCGATGCGCCCGCGGTCGCGACCCACGGGGCGAGGAGTTGACGGACCCAGTCGGGTGAGGCGATCGGACCCGGCGCGCCGGTGGACCAGTGCTCGTCATACAGCATCGGCAGGAGCAAGTCCGCGCTCCGGAGCCGACGGGCGGCGTAGGTGAGCGTGTCGGCAGGCGGCACGGCGACGGTCACCGGACGGACGTGGCGTCGGTGCGCCGCGGAGGCGATCGCTCGAACGACGACCGACAGCGCGTCGGAATCGGCCGGCGTGAGCGCCTCGAAGTCGAGCACGATCCCGCGGTAGCGATTGCGGGCTGCCCAGAGCGCGATCGCGCTGGCGGCCCGCGTGCGTAGGCCGCGGTCGCTGGCGAGCAGGCGGACGATCTCAGGGCGAAACCGGTCGCGCGCGTACGTCGTGACCAGTACGTATCGCCGCGTGCCGCGAGGGATTCGGACGGTATCGCGATACGCCGGTGCGGGGAGCCCGGAGATCGTATCGAAGCGCATCCAGCCCGAGATCACGACGCTCAGCTCCGCGGCGTGGCGCGCCAGTGTGGCCGCGCTCCGCGGATCCCATGGCGCGGCAAATCCCCACAGTTGGGGCCGCGCGGTCATCGGGGGTGCCGGGGAAGGGTGAGGCGGTACGCGCCAGGTCCCCGATGTGTGGGGACGATCGACCCGGCGCGGAGTCGGTAGGACGGCGGCATCGGCGCGTGTCGCGACCGCCAGACACCCGCACGCGGCCAAGAGCCGCCACCGCGCCGTCACGGACCAGAGGAGCCGTCCCGCATGGCACCCTCGCGTATATTTCGCGCCGCGATGGGGGGGCCACATACCGACAACCTATCATGGCACCAGTGCCGGCGGTGGGCGCGCGACACGTATGCTGCGGGCTCGACCGTGGCGTCCGTGCGGGACGCCCCGGAGCCGGGCGCCGCGGTGGCGGGCACGCCGCTCGGCGCGGCGCCGGTGACGGGTCTACGGGCGCTTCGTCTCGAAACGTGGGCGGGCATGGGCGGTGGCGAGCGGTGACACGAGGTATGGCGGTCCTCCTCGCGCTCGGCGTGTGTGCGCAGGCCTGCTCGGAAGCCGCCCCTCAGCGGGTGCCTCGTCGCGCGGAAACCGCCCAGGCCGCGAGGGGCCGGCCCTCCGCGATCCCCCAATCCGGCAGCGGCTACAAGGTGATCCCGCTCGCTGCAATCGGTCGGATCAAGGGCGTCGTTGCGTTCGATGGCCCGGCTCCCGCCGACACAGTGGTGCATCTAACGAGCGACGCGGATGTGTGTGGACAGACGCTGGTGGATGTGAGCGTCGATCATCGCGGTCCCCACCTCGCCAACGCCGTCGTGTGGCTGACCGGGATCACGGCGGGCAAACACCTCCCCTACGCCAAGCGGTACGACATCACGACGGTGGGCTGCCGGCTGGTGCCGCGTGTGCAGGCGGGGGTGGTCGGCGGCACACTGAACGTCGGCAACGCCGACCAGGCCACCCACCGCACGGTCTTCATGCGGCAGGTGACGGGCACCGCCCTCGCGACCGTCCAGGAGACCGAGGCGGGCGCCGTGGTGCCGACGGCCGCCGTTCTGGCGCTGCCCGGGATGGTCGAAGTGCGCTGCGATCAACATCCCTGGACCCACGGCTGGATTGCGGTGTTCGAGCATCCCTACTTCACGACCACCGATCCGAACGGCGCGTTCACCATCGACTCCGTGCCACCCGGCCGCTACCAGATCACTGCGTGGCACGAGCGGTTCGGGACCACGACCGACAGCGTAACCGTCGTGGCGGCGCAGGATGCGGCTGCACAGCTCGAGTTCAAGAAATAGGTCGTCGTAGGGCGAGACTGGTGAGTAGGGAGTAGACCTCCCGACTCGGCTACTTGTCTTCGCCGGCGCGGAATTGGCCGCGATAGAGACGTGCGTACACGCCATCGAGCGCGAGGAGCGTGGTGTGGGTCCCCTCTTCGACGACCCGGCCGCCCTCGAGGACTACGATGCGGTCCGCGCGCAGCACGGTGCTCAGACGGTGCGCGATGATGAGCGTGGACCGCCCACGCAACAGGTCCTCCATCGCCTGTTCCACGAGCCGCTCGCTCTCGCTGTCGAGACTCGACGTGGCCTCGTCGAGCACGACGACCGCCGGGTCCTTGAGGAAGACCCGAGCGATGGCCAGCCGCTGTCGCTGCCCCCCGGAGAGCTTCACCCCGCGTTCACCGACTCGGGTCTCGAAGCCGTTCGGGAGCCGATCGATGAACTCCGTGGCGTGCGCGGCGCGAGCCGCCGCGGCCACGTCCGCTTCCAGCGCCTCTGGCCGCGCGTACGCGATGTTCTCACGCACCGTGCCACTGAACAGTGCAGGCTCCTGCGGCACGATGCCGATGGCGCCCCGAAGGTCGGCGAAGGAGAGCGTGCGGACATCGCGGCCGTCGAGCGACACCAGCCCCGCGGTGACGTCCCAGAATCGCGGCAACAGCGACGCGATCGTCGTCTTCCCCGCGCCGGACGGACCGACGAGCGCCACGACCTCGCCCGGGGCGATGGTCAACGACACCCCTCGGAGGACGTCCGGCAGCTCGTCCCCATAGCGGAAGGTCACGTTCTCGAATGCGATGGCTCCCCGCGCGGGGCGGCGGAGTGGTTCCGGATCCGCGGGCTCGGCCACCGCCGACACGGTGCTGAGCATCTCGAACACCCGGTGCGCGGCGCCGACCGCCTCCTGGTAGCTGCCAAAGAGCGACGCCAATGAGCCGACGGCGGCTGCGACAATGAAGGCGTACAGTAGGAACTGCAGGAACCCGCCCTCGGTGAGGCCGTGCTGCAGGACGAGCAGGCCGCCTTGCCAGAGGATGACGTCCACGCCGGCAAAGGCGACAAACCCGACCACGCCGAAGAAGAGCCCGCGCAGGAGGGCACGGTGGATCGCCGCGGTCACGACATCGTGGAGGTGGTTCGCGAACCGCCTCGTCTCGCCGTCCTCGCGCACGAAGCCCTGGACGATGCGGACTTGGGAGAACGCTTCGTCGGCCGTTCCCATCGCTTCGGCGACCCGGTCCTGGACGCCGGTGCTCGCGCGTCGCAGCGCACGGCCAAATATGAATGCCGCCGCCACCACGACCGGGGACACGGCCAACGTGGTTACGGCGAGTCGCGTGTGAGTGAGCATCAAGAGCGTGACGCCGCCCACGAGCAGGATCACCTGTCGCGAGAACTCCGAGATCCACGTGTTGCACAGCGACTGCAAGATTGCCAGATCGGCGGACAGTCGGCTCGTCAGCTCGCCGGTCCTACGCTCCGTGAAATAGGCGGGTGAGAGGCGTATCAGGTGACCGAACAGATCCTCGCGGAGCCGCGCGATCACGCGTTCGGCGGTGGACGTGAGGATGTACACCTGCGCGAAATTCATCATGCCTTGTGCCGCGAACAGACCGACGAGTCCAAGCGCGAGGCGATTGAGCAGGCTGCGGCTGTGCTGTTGGAATACCGCGTCCAACAGATAGCGGACGACCGTGGGGAAGATCAGCGCCGCCGCGGCTGCCGCGACGAGGCAGACGAACGCAATGGCGAGTCGGCCCGTATACGGGCGAAGCAGCGGAACGAGCCGCCGGAGCGGCTTGGGCGACGGGAGCCGCGGCTTCGGCGTCGCTCTGCTGGTCCCCGGTGCGGCATCGTGACCCGGGGCGGAGGAACCGGTCGCACCGGTCGCGGGGGCGGAGCCGTCAGGGGTCGGTGGCCGCGCGGGGGCGATCGGCTGGCCGGCGGTGGTAGCTATGGGATCCTCGCAGTCAGACCGGCAACCCACCCCGCGGCATGGTGATCCACCGCCATCGCAGCGAAGAGCAACGCGAGATAGAGCAGTGAGAACTTGTACACCGACCACGCCGCGGCCGCCCGCGGCGTCGCGCGTCGGACGCGAATCACGCCCACCAGCAGGATCGTGTCGAGCACGAGGACCGACGCCAGATAGACGACGCCGAACGCGCCGAACATCACGGGCAACAGTGTCAGCGCACACAGGATCACGGTGTACCACAGCATCTGATCGATGGTCCGCCGCTCGCCCCACACGAGTGGCGCCATCGGTACACCGGCCCGCCCATAATCGCGCTGCTTGAGCAGCGCGAGAGCCCAGAAGTGCGGCGGCGTCCAGTAGAAGATGATGAGAAAGAGATAGACGGCGACCAGGTCCACGCGTCCCGTGACCGCCGCCCAGCCGACGAGCGGCGGGAACGCGCCGGCCGCGCCACCGATCACGATGTTGTGCGGGGTGGTCCGCTTGAGCCACCGCGTGTAGACCAGCACGTAGAAGTAGAATCCCGTCAGCGCGAGCGCGGCCGTCAGGACGTTGACGAAATGCGCGAGTAGTCCCGTCGCGGCCGCCGCCAACGCGATGCCGAAGGCCAAGACCGCGGGCGCGGCCACCCGCCCGCTCGGGATCGGACGCAGCTTCGTCCGTACCATGTGCTCGTCGATGTCGCGGTCGAAGTACATGTTGACCGCATTGGCGCCGCCCGCCATGAGGTAGCCCCCCACCATGACGAGGAGCACGAGCTGCCAGCTCGGTGAGCCGGCCACGAACATCGGGGCGACGGTGGTCACGAGCAGCAGCGAGATGATCCGCGGCTTGGTCAACGTCAGGAGATCCGCCGCGAAACCGCGGGCGCCGGTCTCCAGCGCGCTCGGCGCTATCGGTCCGATCGGCGCGCTCGCGGAGGCCGCAGGCGCTGCGATCGGCAGCGGCCGGCCGTCAGTCGGGATCGGCGGAGGCGTCATGTCGCCGACGCCACCGCGCCGGCCGGTCGGGCGACACCAACCGCCCGCGACACCGCGGCCGGCGATGCCGCCCGGCGGGCGAGCGCCGCGAACGCGAACACGGCAACCCAGAGGAACGTCCCGGTCGCCTGATGCAGCGATTGAAGCGCGGGCGGCAGTCGGAGCTCGACGAGCGATGCGGCGATCACCAGTTGCAGGATGATGACCCCGAACGCCGCCCACGCCGCCCGTACGAGGGCTCGCGATTCGTGCCGGCGGGTGACGCCGACGGCGAGGCCCAGCAGATGCAGGAACAGGAGGATCGCGAGCACCCGATGGGTGAGCTGCACAGGCAATGTGCCGCTCGCGTCCACCATGCCGAGGCGGCACCATGGGAACCCGAGACAGGACTGGGCCGCGCCGGGCAGGTTGGCCGTCAGGGCGCCGAAGACCACGGTGACGAACGCGAGCCCCGCCGCGGCGGCCGCGCCTCGGTAGGTGCGACCCGACCCGTGACCGGGCTCGACGCCGGCCGCGCCGAGTCCCCCCGCGCGCTGAACGGCGACCACGAGGGTGGCCAGAATCGCCATGGCGATCGTGTAGTGCACCGCGATGAGCGATCGGCTCGACAACGCCATCAGGACGACGACCATCCCCACGAGGGCAGCCACGACCTCGAGGCACAGCGCGAGCACCGCGGCGCGGAGCACGCCGCCCGGCCCGCCGACGTCCGGCCGGCGCCGTCGCCCGAGTGCGACGACCACGATCGCGCCCGTGGTCGCCAGCAGCGTCGCGGCCAGAATGCGGTGAGTGAGCTCGACGACGGTGGTGTAGCTCGTGATCGTGGGCACGAGCGCGCCGTTGCAATCCGGCCAGTGCTCACCGCATCCCATTCCCGACCCCGAGATGCGCACGATGGCGCCAAACACGCTGTGTACGAACGCCAGACCGAGGGCGAGCCAGGATAGCCGGCGCAAGACCGTCATCGGGTCGCGATCGCTCGTGCGGTCGGCCCGGATTCTGGATGCGTCGTGACCGGACGATCCCCGTGCATCACGTGCCACGTCCAGAGCAGCACGAGCGCCAGCCCGATCCCCGGCAGCACGGCCCAGATCACCTCGCCGGTCGCATGGAGGCGGCCTGGCACCCGTCGGCGCACCGGCGGTGGTGACGCGGGCTCGTCGGGGTCCGTCTCCGGTGAAGTGCCGTCGGGTCCGCGTGCGCCCACCGTGTCACGGAGGATCGCGATCTGGCCCGCGGCGCAGGCACATACGGCGATCCAGAACGACCAAGTGGCAACCGAGGGCGGCATCACGCGAAAGATGTACGCCGCCGCTGCCCCGGGGTAGCCAACGGGAGGTAGCCCAGTGCGACGCGGCGAGGTACCATAGCACGATGAGTACGGAGGCTTCGTCTCCATCATCACCGCAGCCGGTCGCGGCCGAAGCGACCGGGACGCCACTCGGCCGCCGCCCCGCGTTGACGCGCCGGCTGGGTCTGTGGAGCGCGACTGCCGTGCTCGTCGGTTCGACGATCGGCTCCGGCATCTTTCGCTCGCCGGCGGGAATCGCGACTCGATTACCGGGTCCGCTGCCGATGCTCGGGGTGTGGACGATCGGCGGACTGTTTGCCCTCTGTGGCGCACTGACGCTCGCCGAGATCGCCGGCGCGATGCCCGAGACCGGGGGACTCTATGTCTATATCCGCGAGGCCTGGGGCCGCCTGCCGGCATTTCTCTTCGGCTGGTCGGAGCTGGTGCTGATTCGCGCCGCATCCCTCGGCGCGATCTCGACCACGTGCGCCGAATATGGGTTTCGGTTGTTCGGGCGTGATCCGTCGGCCCCGGAGCATGTCGCGCAGGTGCATTATGCCGCCGCCGGCGCCATCGCGCTCACGGCATTCTTCAACTACCGTGGGCTGCGCTGGGGCTCTGCGGTGCAGAACGTCACGACATTCGCCAAGTACGGCGGCCTGCTCTTCATCGTCCTGGTGGCGCTCGCGGTTGGGCTGCACACGACCGGCGGTCACTTCACGCCGGCAATGCCCGCCGGGAGCCTTCACGTGGTGCCATTCGGGCTTGCGCTGGTGAGCGTGTTGTGGGCGTTCGACGGGTGGGCCGACCTCAGCTTCGTGGCTGGCGAGGTGAAGGACCCGCGCCGGACGCTGCCGCGCGCGCTCATCGGTGGTACGCTGGCGGTGGTCGCGATCTACCTACTGGCCAACGTCGCCTATTTGGCCGTTCTCCCCGTGAGTGAGATCGCGCGCTCAAAGCTCGTGGCGGCCGATGTCGCTGAGCGGGTCTTGGGCACGCCGGGCGCCATCTTCGTCGCCGCGACCGTGGTCGTCTCGACGTTTGGGACGCTCAATGGGTCGCTGTTGACGTCGCCGCGAATTTTCTATGCGATGGCCGAGGATCGGCTGTTCTTCCAGAAGGTCGGTGCGGTCCACCGTCGGTTCGGCACGCCGTACGTCGCGGTCGGCGTCTCGGCCACGCTCGGGATCGCCTTCGTGCTGCTTCGCACCTTCGAGCAGTTGGCTGACACATTCGTGACGGCGATCGTTCCGTTCTACGCGTTGGGAGTCGCGGCGGTGTTCATGATGCGCCGGCGAGCCGATTACGACCCGCCGTTTCGAGTGCCCGGGTATCCGGTCGTGCCTGCGCTCTTCGTGGTCGCGACGGTCTACCTGCTCGTCAACGCACTCGTCGATCCAGGGACGCGGTGGGCGACGGCAGCGGTGCTCGGCACCGTGATCATCGGCGCCCCGGTCTATTACGTGACTGTCGGTCGCGAAGGCGCCACTCGCGATGGGAAATCTGGGGCCGCATAGTCGGTACGGTGATGGCTGCCTGATCGATCGTCCGTAGTGATCTGACCGGTCCGCGCGTCGGCGGGTGCGTGCGAGGGCCTGTTCCGTCCTTCGCGTGGCGTCCGCACTCGGTATGTTGAGTGCAAGAAATGACATCCATCCATGATGCACCGCACCCGCGGGCAGCCAGGCGCGGAGACGCGCGCTGGGCGAGGATCGTGACTGCACCAGCGGCCGCTTCGGTCCCGCGCGCCGCGCGCCATTGGGCGATCGGTGCGACGGTCAGCCTCCTGGTCGCCGCACGACCGGGTCTGGCGCAGAGTCCCGTGCCGACGACCCCCGCCACGCCTCCCGCCGCTTCGTCCGCTATCGCCGATTCGGTGCGGGGGGTCTCGTCGTCCCACGCGGTCGCGGCACGTGCCGCAGTCCCCGGGGACTCGGCCAGCAAGACCGCTGCTGCTCACGGCGGACACCCGCGGACTCGGAAGTCGCAACACGCGCAAGGCGGGCACGCCCACGTCGCGCATGCGCACGTTGGACTGACGGACGCCGAGCTCGCGATGCGGTGGCCCGTCAAAGGGCCCGAGCCGCTGCCCGGCGCGCTGTTGCCGCACAGTCGGATCGTGGCCTACTACGGCAACCCGATGTCGAAACGGATGGGCATCTTGGGCCAGATCGCGCCTGATTCGATGTTGGCGCGCCTCCAGGGCGAGGTGCGCGCGTACGCGGCGGCCGACACCGCGACGCCAGTGGTGCCGGCGTTGGAGTTGATCGTCACGGTCGCCCAGGCCGGACCCGGCGCGGACGGCAAATACCGACTGCGGATGCCGGACACACTGATCGACCGCGTCGCGGGGTGGGCGGATCGCGCCCACGCGCTGCTGATCCTGGATGTGCAGATCGGACGCAGTACGGTCGCCGACGAGCTCAAACCGCTGCTCAAGTATCTCCAGCGTCCGACGGTCCACCTGGCGTTGGATCCGGAGTTCGCGTTGCCGCCGGGCAAGGTCCCCGGGCGTGTGATCGGGCGGATGGACGCCGCTCAGGTGAACGAAGCCGTCGCCACGCTGGCCGCCCTCGTGGATACGAACCATCTCCCGCCCAAGATCCTGATCGTGCACCGCTTCACGCACCCGATGCTGCGCGACGCCGACCAGATCCGGCTCGACCCGCGGGTACAAATCGTGATCGACATGGACGGCTTTGGCCCGGACTGGATGAAGCGCGGCTCGTACCGGGCGTACGTGGCGTCCGCTCCCGTGCAGTACCCGGGATTCAAGTTGTTTTACAAGAACGACAAGCCCGTGATGACGCCCCACGACGTCCTGGGTCTGTTTCCTGCGCCGGCGTTCGTCATGTTCCAGTAACCGCCGGGATTCGCATCGCCCTGCACCATCGACGGTGGCTTGCGACACCACCGAAATCGATCATCATTCCAACACCGTTGAATCTTCTCACACACGGAGTCATCCATGCGTCGCCCGTTGTATGTGCGCACTCTGCCAATCATCGCCGCCGCCGCAATCGTGGTCGCCTGTTCCACGAGTAATTCGACGGCCCCGAAGCTGACTCTGACTCCGCAGCAGTTGGTCGGGACATATGCCCTCGACACACTGGCCACCGCGAACACGGTGACGACGCCCCCCCAAGTCATGGGCACACTCGTGCTGACCGACAGCACGTATCACGAGCACGTCGTCATCGAAACGGGGCCGACCGTGACCGATACCACGCAGCTGTCGGCGGACAGCGGTACGTATTCGGTGAGTGGCTCGACGTTTACCCAGACCTCGGAGACCGGACTGCCGAGCGTGGTCGCGACGGCATCGTTGCGCGGCAACGGCGACACGCTCGATGTGAAGGTGACCTCGCCGGCGGAGGCCGCCGGCACGTACGTGTGGGTCAAGACGGATTGACACGCGCCCGCGGATCGGAGGCATGCGGCACGGGATCATGTGGTGGAGCGCGGTGACCGATCGGCGGGTGGCGCTGCGCGGTGGCCCGCTCGCGTTACTCGCCGCCATGATCGGTCTCGCGCTCGGATCGCACTGCGCGATGGCGCAGGCCACCTCGGCGAGCACGCTGCAGGGGACCGTCACCGACGCGGATAGCGGCACGGGCATCGGCGGCGTCACCGTGCTCGTCGCGGGTACGCTGTCGCGCGGAGAGACGGGTGCCGACGGCCGGTTTGCCATCACCGGTGTCTCGCCCGGCACCTACGTGCTCCAGGCACTGCGGATCGGCTACGAGAGTGTCACGATCACCAACATCGTGGTGGCGTCCGGCACATCGCGGACCGCGGACGTGGTCATGCATCGGGCGTCGGTCGAGCTCAGCGGCGTCGTGGTCACGGCGAGTCGCGGTGAGACGCGACCCCAGGATGTGCCGGCCAGCATCGAAACCATGTCGCACGGCGAATTGGTCGATCACGATGCGTATCGACTGGATCAGGCGCTGGCGTTCGTGCCAGGCGTGGTCTTCAACGATGGGGACATCGACATCCGCGGATCGACCGGGGTGACCGAAGGCGTGGGAAGCCGTGTCCTGGTGCTTCTCGACGGTCACCCGGTACTCTCGGCGGACGGCGCCGAAGTGGATTTCAAGGCGATCCCGCTACTGGACGTCGATCATGTCGAAGTGGTCAAAGGCCCCTACTCGGCGCTCTACGGGGGCAACGCGCTGGGCGGTGTGGTAAACGTGATCACGACGCCGATCACCCCACAGCCGCAGACGTTGTTCGAGGCGCACTACGGCGCGTACGACACGCCGTCGCAGTACCGGTACACGGGTGCGGGACTGAACGACGAAGGGATCGAGCTGCAGCACTCGCGGCAGATCGGCGACGTGGGCGCGCGCCTCGTGATCGGGCGCGAACAGACCACGGGGTTCCGTCAGGATGATGGGCTCGACCAATGGCTCCTGCGGACGAAGCTCATGTACCCGGCGGACGCCGCGCATCCCTCAACGCTCTACGCGATGTGGTCCAACGAGCGCTCCGGGAATTTCTTCGGGTGGGCAAACCCGAACCAACCGTATTCGACAGATCCCCACGACGTCCGCGACTATCAGTGGTACGACAAAGTGAGCGTGGGATCGAACATTGTGGCGTTCGCGAACCAGACGGCGGTCGTGCAGGTCCAGCCGTATTTGGACTACAACAATTCTCGAAACCACTTCTACCAGAGCGACACCACGGCGTTTCAGTCGCTCAACCCGGTCACGGCCGCCGATTCGGCCGCCGACCACGTCCTGGCGCAGTCCGACACCATCAACCGTGCGTTCCACCGGGCCGCGAAATACGGCGCGAGCGGACAACTGTCGCTTGCGCCAGGTCCGCGCCAGTCCATCGTGGTCGGCGGAGACGAGTCAGCGACGTCGATCCAGGCCGACGCCCTGGCTCCCGTTCCGCAGTTGCACGATTGGGGGGCCTATGGCCAGGACCAGATCGCCGTGGCGCCCGCCGTCAAAGCGACGCTGGGTGCACGCGTGGACTCCCATACATCCGCTGGCCCGTCCGAGACCGTGTTCAGCCCGAAAGTGGGCGTGGTGTACCGGGTGTCGAACGAGCTCGACTTCCGCGTCGCCGCGAGCCGCGGCTACCGTGCACCCAGCGCGATCGAGCAGTTCGTCGACCAATATCAACAAGGCGTGCACGTGGTACCCAATCCCGTGCTCCGCGGCGAGACCGCGTGGTCCGAGGAGATCGGCGCGACCGAGGACCTGGGTCGGCTCTGGTTCGATGGCGCGGCATTCGAGAGCGACTACCAGAACCTCATCGAGCCGGAGGTCGTTCCGGGCAACCTCACGTTCTCGGAATTCCAGTTTCGGAACGTCACGGACGCGAGGATCCGGGGGGTCGATGCCGGGGCCAAACTCGCCGTGATCCCCGATCGTGTCGGCGTCGCACTCAGCTACCTGTATCTCGACACCCAGAACCTGACGTCCAACAGCCCGCTCTACGACACCCCGCTACCGTACCGCTCGAAGCACACGGCCACGGGCTCACTCGACCTCTTCGGCGGTCTCGTCGGCACCGACGTCCAATACCGGAGCCGCATCGAGCGCGTCGAGGTCTACGAGACCGATCCGCGCACCCCGATCACATTGGTCGACCTGCGCGTGGCCTACCGCGTGCGTGGCGTCATCGTACAAGCCAAGGCCTCGAACATCTTCCAGGCACACTACGTGGACGTGCTGGAGCGAATCCCCGGAGCCCCCCGCAGTGTGTTGCTTACGGCGGTAAAGGAGATGTAAGAGGACAGTGGTTGGTGGTTAACAAAGACGCGAACGGCCGGTCGCTATACATTGCGGCCGGCCTTTGCACGTTGTTCCTAACCACTAACCAGTACCCACTAAAAGATGTGCACATTGATATACCGCTTCGGATTGCTCTTGAGGTCCGCGGTAAGGGAATCGAAGCGGGCGAGGAGGGCGTTCAGATTGGTGTAGAGCGCGGGGTCGTTGAGCAGTTTGCCCACGGTGCCGCCGCTGCTGTCCACTTTGGCGAGCACGCTGTTCAGTCGGGACGTCGTTTGCTGGAGATCGCTCGTAAGGCTCGCCATGTGCGCGCTCGCGGCCTTGAGGTTCTGGACGGTCGAGTCCACGGCTGATGAATCGATCGCGCTCGCCGCGCGATTGAGCGAGCGCATGGAGACTGAGAGCTGCCGCGACTGCTCGGCGGCAATCGCCGCAAGCTCCACGACCAGGTGGTTCGCATTCGTCAGCGTCTTGTGCAGGTCCGCGATCCCGCCGCCTTGCACGAGCTCGACCTGGACCGTCCTGGCGACGTCGTTGAGCTTTCCGCTCGCGGTATCGACGCTGGCCAGGATATCGGTGAGCGTGGGCGACGCCCGGCCAGTGGGGACGGTATCCGACTCCGCGATGGAGGACGTGGTCGGACGGCCCGGCCGGAGCGCGACATCGACGTCCCCGAAAATGCCGTTCGGCTCGATCGACGCGGTGGTGCCTTGAGGGACGTGGTACTGCTTGTTGACGCGCATGGTGACGATCAGCGTCCCGTCCTGGCGCAGGTCCACATCCCCGACGAACCCGACGTCCACGCCCGACAGCAGGACGGACTGGCCTTGCTTGATCCCCGAGCCCCACGGAAAGCGGGCGTACAGCGGATATCCACTCTCGAGGCCACCACGCACCAGCCAGACACTGCCGACGAGGAGAATGACAAAGGCAAGGGTGACGACCACCCCGACCAACACGTCGTCGCGATGTTTCATGACTGGAGGTATTTGGCCAGTAGCCCGGCCGTGAGCGCGTCGAGCACGAGGATCCAGATGGATGCGATGACCACGGCTTTGGCAGTGGCTTTGCCGACGCCCTCGGCGCCTGCACTGGCCACGTAGCCCTCGTACGTACACAGAAACGAGATCGCGCCGCCGAACATCACGGCCTTGAGCAAGCTATAAAACAACTGGAACTGGCTGAACCCGAGGCGCAGCCCGTCGCGGAAATCGAAGAAGTGAATGTCCGTCGCGATCGTGGATGTGAGGAACGCCGCGAGGATCCCGATCGCGTCGGCATAGACGGTGAGGACCGGAAGCATGATGATCGCCGCGATCATGCGGGGGACGACCAGGTACGCCATCGGATCGTAGGCCAGCGTCTCGAGCGCATCGATCTGCTCGGTGACGCGCATCGTCCCGATCTCGGCCGTCATCTGCGCGCCCACCCGGCCGGCGAGGACGAGACCGGTCAGCAGCGGGCCAAGCTCGAGAATGATCATCTGCCGCGAGATCAGGCCGACGATCGAGAGCTGCACGCCGGGGAAGAGCTGATATCGGGATTGCAGTGCGATCACACTGCCGATAAACGCGGCGACGAGCGATGCCAGCGGGAGCGAGTCTACTCCGATCGCCCGCATCTGCTTCCCGAGTTCCGGCAGAAAGGTGCGCGGCTCGGCAAGGCCGCGCATGGCGTCGCGGAAGAAGTAGGCGCGCGAGCCGGCGCCCCCGAAAAACCCGAGGATCCGACCGGAGACCCATCCTGCGATCGCGTCCCGAAGCCGACGCGGGGTCGTGGCGATGGCCCATTGCCCCGACCCCCCTTCGCCCGGACCTTGGGGAAAGACGCTCGCGCTCACGTCCGCACGCGCGCCAGCAGATACACACCGGCGATGGAGAACATCGCGTTGGGGATCCAGGCAGCGAGATACGGTGGTATCAAGCCCTTGGCGCCGACCGCTTTGGTGAGCTGGATCATCATCAAGAAGAGGACGGTCGTGGCCAAGCTGATCGCGATCCCGTACGCGGCGCCCCCGCGTTGCGTGCTGGTGGCGAGTGGGGCGCCGAAGAGCGCGATGATGATGCACGTCACGGGGACCGCGATCTTCTGGGCGAGCTCCACCTTGAGCTCGTCGGCGTTGCCGCCCGACCGTTGCAGCGCGGTGACGAATCGCCGCAACTCGGCGAACCGCATGTCTTCGGGATTCTTGGGCGTGGCCATGAGTTCCGCGGGCGCCTCGCGCAAATGGTTGTCGCGCGCCGAGTCGAACGAGACGACGAAGTCCTGCACGCTATCGGGAAGCACGTGGATCGCGCCCGGCCCGAGCGACCAGCGGTGGCCCGTCTGCCACGTCGCACTCTGCGTCGTCAGAATGTACGTCGGATAGTCAGCGCCCACACCATGCCGCTCGATCTCGACACTGTTCATCGCGCCGCGCTGGGCGTCGAGCGACCCGACCTTGTAGACACGCCCCTCGTCGGCCGCGTAGGCGAAGTTGAAGCGGTCGTTGCCGCCCCGAAACTGCTGCTCTTCCAGAATGGCGTCGTGTTTGGCGTTCGTGACCGGTGCCAGCTCGCCGATCCCGAGACCGAGAAGGGCCGCGAGGCAGGCCGCGAAGAAGATGGGCGCCGTGAGCCGATAGAAGCTGATCCCCGAGGCCTTGGCTGCGGTGATCTCGGAGTACCGGGTCAGCGCACCGATCGAAAAGACGGTGGCGAACAGCACCGCGGCCGGTAGCACGAGAAACATCGACCCGGGAATCCAGTACATGTAGCCAAGCGCGATCTGTGGCGCCGGGATGTTGCGCTGTAGATACGTCTGGAGATGGTCCGTCAGGTCGATGACGATGACCAGGATCGGGAATCCAAGCGACGTGGTCACGAAGATCTTGACCCACTCGAGAAACACGTACCGGTCGAGTGGCCCGATCTTCAACCCCGAGGCCCGCGGCTCCTCGACTGGGCCGGCGCGCTCCCGCGATCGGGCGGCCGCCCCATGGGCCGGCCGGCGAACCGGCGGCGGGGGATCCGACAGCGGCCGGCCGGCGGCCGCGCTCACGCCGTGGGTTCCGGTGGCACGACGGGGCTGCGGATCGGGTGACGCACCCGCACGAGCCACGCGCGGATGGCGTCCTTGACCTCGCCCCAATCGCCGCCATGAGCGGTGCTACCGGCTCGGCCGACGCGTGACAGCAGCACCGCGCCGGCCGCCAGGAAAATCACGTTCGAGCTCCACATGGCCCAAAATGGCGTGACCTTGCCCGCTTGGGCGAGGGGCTCGCCGGCGATGAGTCCAACGTAATAGAGACCGAAGACGCCGAAGCTGACGCCAATCACGAGGCCGACGCCGCCGCGCGGAAAGCGAAGCGCGATGGGGGCGCCCAGCAGCACGAAGATGGCGCAGGCGACCGCGATGGCGAACTTCTTTTGGATCTCCACATCATAGGTATCGTAGGTTCGGCGCCCGCCCTCGATCCGCGACCGCGCGGCTTCCACCGTGGAGCTCAACCCGGTCAGCGTCACCGCGGCAGCGGCGGGCATCACGGGTAACGGGTGCACGGGCGGCAGCGTGGGGAGAGGGCGAATCACGGCGTTCGTCGGGCTTGGCGCGGGCGTGACCCCCGGCTGGTTGCTGAGGTGGATCTGCGAAGCCGCTGCAGCGGACGACGGTGGGAGCGCTACCACCTGGCGCGCCGGTGGTGGCGCAGCCCCGATCGACCGCGGCGGGGCAGGAGTCGAAGCCTGCGCCGGGGTAGCAGCGTGTGCGGCCCCTCCTCCACCTGCTGATGCGGCTGCTCCACCACCACCACGACTCGCTGCCACCACTGGCGGCATCGAGTCCTGGCCGTGACCGACGCGAGCGCGGAATGCCCAGGCCGTGAAATCGCAGTACGCTCGGCCCAGTCCCCATCGCGCCTTGAATGGCGGACCGCCGGGGCTCCCGGGCGGCGGCGGGGTCGGCGTGGTGATGCCGGTCGCCGCGATGCGAACCGCATTGACCAGACTATGCTTGATCTCCGCCGCGGTGCCCGCCTGATCGCGTTGAGCTCCCGTCGCGACGTCCTGCATCTCGCAGATCGACATCTCGCGTTCACTCTTGTACGTGTCGTTGGTCGAGCGGGTGAGGGTGTTGCCCACGCCGTGCACGCGGATGTGATTCTCGATGTAGTACAGTCGCTGCAACTCGCCCGGATTGGTCTTTTGCACCTCTTCCATCGATCCGTCGAACAATGTGAGCGCAAGATCTCCGCCCGGCGTGAGGGCCATCGTGCCGCTGTCCGCATAAATGGTGCGGCGGCGAGATGGATCGCCCAAATCGTAGATCACGACTTCGCGCATCTTGTCGGTGGCCTCATCCAACCGGCCGGCCCGAAGATACAGCTTGCCGGGCGACACGGCGTTGATGACCTGCGCGTGAAGCGAGAACGTCGGCTTCTTGCGCGCGATGTCCTCCATGAGGCTTCGCAACTGGTGGTTCGAGCGCGGAAGGACCTGGTCGTTGAACGCGATCATGCCGATGGAGATGGCCGCGGCACCGAGGAGCACGGGCGTCAAGAGTTGCGAGAGAGCGACGCCGCTGGCCTTGAGCGCGGTGATCTCGTTCTCGGAGGCCAGTCGGCTGAAGGCGTAGAGCACGGCGACCAGGACGGCCATCGGCATCGTCATGGCGACCGTGAACGGGACGGAGAGGCCGATGAACTCGGCGATCACCGACCAGGGCAACCCCTTGCCGACCAAGTTGCCAATATTCTTGGCGATGTAGTTCAGCAGGAGGAGCGACGTCAGCGCACCCATGGCGAAGCACAGCGGCCCGAGGTGCTCCTGTAGCGCGTACTTGTTGAGTATCTTCACTGTCTGAAATTCCGCCCCGTCTCAAGTCAAATTCAAGGCCGAGGGTCTCCCGCGGGCCTCCGGCGGCCGACGCCGGCGCTCTCGCGGCATTCGGGCCGCGCACTGCCGACACTCGTCTGGCTGGTGGAGTCCCATGCGTTCGGGGCCCCACTGGATCATACACCACACCCGCGTGCCTTCTGCCAGTAGCTCCGTGAAATTGCCAATACTTCTCTGCGCGCTCGTGTCGCTCGCCGGTTGCCATGTCGGGACGGCCACCCCGAAGACGGCGTTCGACGGGCAGGCGGCGTATGGGTACGTGCGGACGCAACTCGCCTTTGGAACACGCGTCCCGGGCACCCCGGGCGCGCAGCAGTGCGGGGATTGGATCATCGCCCAGATGCGGCAGCGGGCCGACACCGTGATCGTGCAGAGCTGGTCGCACACGACGGTGGGCGGCACGGTCCTTCCGCTGCGCAATATACTGGCGCGATACCGACCGACCGCGACCGAGCGTGTCCTTTACGTGACCCACTGGGACACGCGGCCGGCCTCGGATGAGGCAGCGACGCCGGAGCAGCGCCGGCTCCCGATGCCGGGGGCGAACGACGGGGCGTCCGGCGTCGCAGTGTTCATGGCCCTGGGTGACGTGCTCAAAAAGACCCCGCCATCGGTCGGCGTCGATCTGTTGTTCGTCGATGGCGAGGACTACGGTGATTTCACCAAGAATCAGGATGTGCTCATCGGTTCGACGTATTTCGCCTCGCATCTCCCCGCGGCGGACTACCGGCCGATTTTCGGCGTGCTCTGGGACATGATTGGGGATAAGGACCTGGACATCTACGAGGAGCCCAATTCGGTCGAAGGGGCGCCGGAGGTGGTCACCCGCGTGTGGCGCGAGGCCGCGGATCTGGGCTACGATCGGTATTTCATCCCACAGCCGATGAATTTCCGAATCACCGACGACCACATTCCGCTGCTGCATGCCGGGCTTCGGGTGATCGACGTGATCGACTACAGCTACCCACCGCACCACACGCCGCAGGATACGATCGACCAGGTGTCCGTGCAGTCGTTACAGATCGTCGGAGACGTGGCGACGGCGTTGGTACAGTAGTCGGACGTGCCCGGCGCGACGGGCACCGTCTGACTCGGGGCGGTCGTCCGGCCGGTCTATAGTTGTAGGCGCGCGGCCTGACAGGTCCCGAAGAAAGCCCGTAGTCCCTCGCGCACACCGGTGACGTTTGCGGCGGCGGCTGCGTCCTCCACACGTGCCGGTCTCCCCGCTACCGCCCCTCTCGTTCCACCCCCCGCTCATCGTCCCATGCCGGCTGCGGCGCCGCCCCTAGCGGTCGCGGTCCCGTATGAGCGCATCAGCGACGTGCTGGTGCGCGAGGGCCTGGTCACGCGCGAACAGCTCGCCAATGCTCAACGTGAGCAGAAGCAGAGCGGGACGAGCGTCATGTACAATCTGGTCAAGCTGGGTTACATCCCCGAGCTCGATCTGACCAAGATGCTGGCCCGGCAATACCGGATGCCGGCGGTCGATCTCACCAAGTTCGAAGTCGATCCCAAGATCGCGAAGCTGATCCCCAACGAGTTGGCCACGAAGAACCTCGTGCTGCCGCTCAAGCGGGATGGCCGGACGTTGACCGTGGCCGTCGCCGATCCGACGAACCTCGGTATCATCGAGGACCTCAAGTTCATCACGCGGTACGACATCTTCCCGGTCATCGCGGGCGAGTTCACGCTCCGCAACACGATCGAGAAGTACTACGAGTCGTCCGATAGCGCGATGCAGTCGCTGCTCGACGAGATGACGGAGGACAGCGAGCTCGAGGTCCTGGAGTCCGAGAACGACGATGCACCGAACGCCGCGGCGCTCGCGCAGGCGGTGGACGACGCGCCGGTGGTGAAGCTGCTCAACGCCATCATGACCGACGCCGTCAAGCGCGGCGCGTCGGACATCCATTTCGAGTGCTTCGAGCACGAGCTCCGGGTGCGGTACCGGATCGACGGTGCGCTGCAAGAAGTCATGAAGCCGCCGCTCAAGATGAAGGCCGCGCTCATCTCACGATTCAAGATCATGTCCTCGCTCAACATCGCCGAGCGACGCGTGCCGCAGGATGGCCGCATCAAGCTCAAGATGGGCAAGAAGGTCATCGACTACCGTGTCTCGACGTTGCCCACGTTGTTCGGCGAAAAAGTCGTGCTCCGAATTCTCGACAAAGGCAACCTGACCCTCGACCTCGAGAAGTTCGGGATCGAGCCGCGCGCCGAGCAGGAATTGATGGAAGCCATCTCCAACCCGTACGGAATGGTGCTGGTGACCGGGCCGACCGGATCCGGAAAGACGACGACGTTGTATTCCGCGCTCTCCAAGGTCAACAACATCGACGTCAACATCATGACCGCGGAAGACCCCGTCGAGTACAACCTCTACGGGATCAACCAGGTCTTGGTCCGGGCCGACATCGGCATGACGTTCGCGGCCGCGCTGAAGGCGTTTCTTCGCCAGGACCCGAACATCATCATGGTCGGTGAGATCCGCGACCTGGAGACGGGCGGCATCGCCATCAAGGCCGCGCTCACGGGTCACTTGGTCCTTTCGACGTTGCACACGAACTCGGCGGCCGAGACCGTGACCCGCTTGCTGGACATGGGACTCGAGCCGTTCAACGTGGCGAGCGCGCTCAACCTCGTGCTGGCCCAGCGGCTGGTGCGCAAGATCTGCAAGTCGTGTAAGGAGAAGTACGAGCCGGACGACGCGGAGCTGGCGGGCGCCAAGGTCAAACGCGACACGACGTTCCGCGAGATGCGGTTCACCGAGGAAGCGCTGCGCAACGCGAAATCGCGGGCGTCGCCCGAAGCGGCGCCGTTTCTCGAGAACCTGTCGCTCGACACCCGAATCGGCGACGTGCCGTTCTTCCGCGGCCGCGGGTGCGCGGAGTGCAGCACCACGGGACTCAAGGGTCGGCAGGGACTCTACGAAGTGATGTTCATGAACCCCCATCTGCGCAAACTGGTCCTCCAGAACGTCGGCGCGGCCGAGATCCGCGACGCGGCGATCGAGGACGGCATGCTGACGCTGCGCATGGACGGGTGGCTCAAGATCCTGAAGGGCATTACGACGATGGAACAGGTCGTCCGCGAGACGAGCGTATGACTAGAACGACAGTCGGTCGTCGGTTGACGAATGGGGCGGCTCAGCCACCGGTCGCCGGTGGGGCCAGTCCACCAGCCGATGCCAGCGCCGCTCCGCGACCCGCGCGCGCCCGCGTAGGGCACCGACTTCCGACACCCGACTCCTCTTCCCCGGCTTCGCCCCATGACTGCTGCTGACACTCCCTCGAGGTCGACCGCTCCCGCATCGGGAGTGAACCTGCGCGTGCTGCTCGAGGAAATGATCGAGCGCGACGCGTCGGACCTGCATATCTCGGCTGGCGAGCGCCCCAAGCTGCGCATCGACGGCGAGATCACGAATTCGGGCAACGACACCGTGATGACGCCCAAGGACACGCTGACCCTGGCCTACTCCGTACTCACGGAGAACCAGAAGAAGCGATTCGAGACCGAGGATGAGCTGGACTTCTCCTTCGGCATCCAGAACCTCGCGCGCTTCCGTGGGAACTGCTTCAAGCAGCGTGGGTGTGTCTCGATGGTGATCCGGCAGATCCCGTTCGCGATCAAGACGTTCCAGGACCTGGGGCTCCCGCCGGTGATCGCGAAGTTCGCCGAGAAGCCGCGCGGACTGGTGTTGGTGACGGGTCCGACCGGGTCGGGGAAGTCCACGACATTGGCGGCGATGATCGACAAGATCAACCGGGAGCGTCGCGGGCACATCATCACGGTCGAGGACCCGATCGAGTTCATCCACCGCCATCAGAACTGCATCGTCAACCAGCGTGAAGTCGGGACCGACACGAAGAGCTTCCAGAGCGCGCTCAAGTACGCGTTGCGCGAGGACCCCGACACGATTCTGATTGGTGAAATGCGAGACCTGGAGACGATCCAGGCGGCGCTGACGATCGCGGAGACGGGACACCTCGCGTTCGCGACGTTGCACACGAACTCCGCGGCCGAAGCCGTCAACCGGATGATCGACGTGTTCCCCTCGCACCAGCAGTCGCAGGTGCGGGCGCAGCTCGCCTTCGTGCTGGAGGGGATCATTACCCAGACCCTGTTGGCTAAGGCCAAGGGGCGGGGGCGGGCGATGGCGGCCGAGATCCTGGTCGTGACGCCCGCGATTCGGGCACTGATCCGCGACGACAAGATCCACCAGATCTACTCCTCGATGCAGTCGGGGAAGAAGTACGGCATGCAGACGTTGAACGATGCGCTGTACAACCTCTATATGAGCCGGGAAGTGGCGTTGGACGAGTGCCTGCGGGTCTCGGGCGACCCCAACGAGTTCCTGCGCATGGTGGGGCAGCCGCCGCTGGACGACGGCGGCGACGGGAAGGCTCCGGCGTCGGCCAAGATGGCGAGCTCCGGCGGCCGTCGGTAGCCGCCGTGGCGGCGCCCGCGCCATGACCGGCTGAGACCGGGGGGCAGGCTGGGTCGTCAGGGGCAGTAGTCGGGACATGGGCGTGAGCTCATTCATCATTCGGGAACAACAACATGGCCAGTTTCTCGTATACCGCGCGTGCGCTGAACGGCGAGCTGAAGACCGCCACGATCGACGCGGCGACCCGCGAAGACGCGGTGGCGCAGCTCCGGCGCCAGCGGCTGACGGTCGTCAAAGTCGATGAAGAGTCGAAGCGGCAGAAGCCGGGCGGCGGCAAGATCAAGATGCGGGACATCGTGATCTTCACCCGTCAGTTCTCGACGATGATCAACTCCGGACTGCCGCTCGTGCAGGCGCTCGACATTCTGGCGAAGCAGAGCGAAAACAAGACGTTACAGGAAGTGACGCGGGCCGTGGTGTTCGACGTCGAGTCGGGTCACACGGTGGCCGACGCGCTGCGCAAGCATCCGAAGGCGTTCAACGACCTGTACGTCAACATGGTCGCGGCGGGCGAGGCGGGTGGTATCCTGGACACGATCTTGATGCGATTGGCCGTGTTCATGGAGAAGAACGACGTCCTGATCCGAAAGGTGAAGGGCGCGATGATCTACCCGGGCGTGATCATGTCGGTCGCCGGCATCGCGATCACGGTCCTGCTCATCTTCGTGATCCCGGTCTTCGAGAACATGTTCGGGTCGGTGGGATTGGCGCTGCCATTGCCGACACGCATCGTCATCGGAGTGTCGAAGTTCCTCCGAGGCTGGGGTGGACTGGCGAGCGTGGTCGGGATCGTGGGCATCGTCTTCGCGCTCAAGAATTACTACCGCACGTCGAACGGCAAATTGGTGATCGACCGGGCGCTGTTGTCGTTCCCGGTGTTGGGCGACGTGCTGCGCAAGTCGGCGGTCTCGCGCTTTACCCGGACGTTGGGTACGCTCATCAGCTCCGGCGTCAGCATCCTCGACGGCCTCGAGATCACGGCCAAGACGGCCGGCAACCGGGTGATTCAGGACGCCATCATGGCGTCGCGGTCGAGTATCGCGGGTGGCGACACCATCGCCGCGCCGCTCGCCAAGTCGCGGGTCTTCCCACCCATGGTGATCTCGATGATCGCGGTCGGCGAATCGACCGGCGGACTGGACGAGATGCTCAGCAAGATCGCGGACTTCTACGACGAAGAAGTGGACGCCGCGGTGTCGGGGCTCCTCTCGCTACTCGAGCCCGTGATGATCGTGTTCCTCGGCATCGTGGTCGGCGGCATGGTCATCGCCATGTACCTGCCGATCTTCGACATGATCAACGCGGTGCAGTAGACGGCGTCGGCGCGCCGGCGGCGGCGCGTGGGTGCGGCGAGTCCTGCCTCACGCGCGCCGCCGGAGCACCATGACGACGCACGGCAGGTACATCGACCACACGATCGCCGTCCCGATCTGGTGGAGCTGCGCGCCGAAGAGATGGAGCGCCAGGCCTCGGTACTCGACGGCGATCGGCATATAGGACAATGCCGCCAGCAGCAGGAATTCCCGCCGCGTCCTCGGAATGAGAAAGAGGGGGAGCGCGGCGTACGAATAGAGCGTCTGCGGCACGCACGCCAGCGCGACCAACATCCGCGCCTCGGGGCGTCGCCATCTGATGAGCGCCGCCGCGATGAGGAATCCGCCCGGGAGCAGGATCGGTGCGTCGAAGTGGAACGCGCTCGCGACCGCTGTGTGCCAATCCTGGACCCAGTGCGGCCAGCCGGCGACGCTGAGCACGAGGACTAACGCCGCGGCCGCGAACCCGGCCACCACGATCCGGCGTGGCGGCAGGTGCGTCCCCAGCGCGAGCGCGAGCCCCTCGTTCGGCTTCGCGAGGTAGAGCATCGCCGCACCCGGCGTGAGCGCGGCCGCCACCAACGCGGGTTCCCACGTCCCGAGCACGACCGCGGCAAAGAAAGGGCCGCTCGCGAGCAGAACCAATCGCCAGAGGTCGTCCCGCGAGGCGGCGAACGCCAGCCAACCCGCGCTGCCAGCGACGAAGACGACCCGGGCCGCGGCCAGCGACATCCAGGCGAGCGGCGCCATGAAGAGGAGCGTGGGGAGCGGGTAGTAGAGATTCCACGGCCAGACGAAGCCGGGGCCCTGTGGTCCGATGACCGCGTAGGGGTTCTGATGGTGCGCGAGCGCGCGCATCCCGGCCCACGACTGATCGAGGTCATAGCCGCGGCCGGGGAAGAACCGCTCGTGCGCGACCACGTGGAGCGCGACCAGGATGGCGACCAGCGTGGCGATCCCGAGGCGCGTCCGCAGCCGGACGGCCGGGGGCGCCGCCGTGGGGTCCGGGTCCCCCCGCGGAGACGAGGACGACGAACCCAGGGTGGCGTCGGACATCAACTCCTACAGTTACGTGGTGTCGAAGGAGGGCCGTCGAGAGAACGAGAGCAAGCTACCGCGGCACGGTCCCGCGGCAAGCTCCGGCCGGTCTCGCCTGCTCACCGATGCATCGTGAACGCGAAGGGCAGCCAGTTGAGTGACGCGACGGGGCAGCCGCCGATCGTGGCGGCGTGGAACCTCATATCCGGCATTGCCTCCAGAATCGCCCGAGCGAAATCGCGGTAGATCGAGCGCACGACCACGACCGTGCCCGGCGTCACACGCCCGTCGGCGCCAATCACGAACGGCATCAGCGTGGAGTCCTTGATGTGGTTCCGGAGCGCGATGTCGGGATACGCGACCTGCGCGTGCGTTTGCACCGCAGCTCCCACGCGGGACCAGGTTGGGATGGTCGTCGTGGCCCACCGCGGAGACCGCCCGTTGCCCGTCTCGAATATTGGGCCTCCGAGCGAGCTAGACCAGACCGGGCCTACCGTTGAGGTCGGCGCCCACGCGTCAATGGTTGCGTCGGCGCGGGGAGAAACGTTGCGCCTCCGCAGCGGAGCATCGTTGCATGGTCCCATCAGATGCATCGCCAGACCTCGCGTACGTTTCCAAGCAGGGCTGTCGAGGTCTAGCGTTACCCCGCGATAGTCGGCAGCGTATCAAGTCACTGTTGGGACAGGAGATGATGTAATGCGTATCGTGCTGTTCGGCGCCGGCGGCAACATCGCTCGGCGCATTGCCCGCGAGGCACTGGGACGCGGGCACCCGATCACCGCAGTGGTGCGAGATCCGTCGAAGTTTCAGCCGTACGATGATCGCCTCACGGTGGTCAAGGGCGATGCCACCGACGCCGAAAGCGTGGCGCACGTCGCGGCCGGAGGAGACGCGATCGTGAGCGCGCTCTCGCCGCGACCCGGTGGGAACGGTCGGCCGGCATCCTCGCTCACCGCTGCGGCGCACGCGCTCATCGCTGGCGCAAAACAGGCGGGGGTCCATCGACTCGTGATCGTCGGAGGCGCGGGTAGTCTCGAAGTGCTTCCCGGACGACAACTCGTGGACTCGCCGGATTTCCCGGCCGGCTACAAACCCGAAGCGCTCGCCCAGCGCGACGCATTGGAGGTGTATCGCCGGGAGGCGGGTGATCTCGACTGGACATACATCAGCCCGGCCGGAGAGATCGAGCCGGGTAGACGGACCGGTACCTTTCGGACCGGTGGCAACCAGCTCCTGGTGGATGCGAAGGGGCACAGTCGTATCTCGTACGAGGACTATGCCGCCGCGCTCGTGGACGAGTTGGACACGCCCGCGCACGTACAGCGTCGGATGACGGTCGCGTACTGACGGCTTCGCATCAGAGTCCGACGGTGACGCGTCCCACGCCCGATACGGCGCGCGAGAGTGCGGCGGCCTATGGTGTCCGGCCGCCCGGGTATCGCTTGCCGGACGCGACCCACGTCGGCCATGTCGTACTCCAAGTTGCGGACCTCGCTCGGTCGCTCGCGTACTACGAACACGTGCTCGGCTTTCGCGTTCTCGGTCGCGCCGATACCGGCGTCACGCTCGCGGCACACGGCGACCCGACACCGCTGATCGAACTGCGTGAGCGCCCGGGTGCGCCGCCCGTCCCGCGGCGCGGCCGACTCGGCCTCTATCATTTCGCGGTCCTCCTCCCGGATCGCGGGGCGCTCGGCCGCTTCGTTGCCCATCTCGCAGAGCTCGGAGAGTACGCGGGGATGTCCGATCATCTGGTCAGCGAGGCGATTTATCTCACGGACCCCGACGGCCTCGGCATCGAGGTGTACGCCGATCGACCACGGGCCGAGTGGCAAACGGACGGACGGCAGATCGTGATGCAGACCGAGCCACTCGACGTGCCGGATCTCTTGCGCGCCGGAGGCGGCAGACCCTGGACGGGGATGCCGGCGGGAACGGTGATCGGACACGTGCACCTGTTTGTCGCCGACTTGGATGCCGCGACCGTGTTCTACCACACAGGGCTGGGATTCGACAAGACGGTGTGGAACTATCCCGGCGCGCTCTTCCTCTCAGCGGGTGGCTATCACCACCACCTCGGGACCAACACGTGGGCCGCGCACGCGCCTCGTCCGGAGCCTGGCGATGCACGGCTCGTGGAGTGGGTGATCGTCGTGCCCGACCGCGCGGCGGTGGACGACGCCGCACGGAGTATGGCGGCGGCCGGCCATCCGGTGACGACGACCGATGACGGCTGGACCGCTGCCGACCCCTGGGGGACGCGAATCCGAATCGTGGCTGGCGCGCGGCGCTGACGTCCGCGCCGGTCGTCAGCTACTTCGGGCTTGGCGCGAGCAGAAACGTCCGCATTGCGTTCGCGACGGAGTCGGGGCGACCGAGGAACACGTAGTGCGATGCGCCCGGGAGCGCGATGACGGTGGCCTGCGGCACAGCGCGCGTGAATGCCTCCCGCTGGATGCGCCACCACCCTTGTGCCGGCCCGAACCATTTCAGGCTAGTCGAATCGGCCGTCGCGACCCACGGCAGGAGCTGCTGCACCGAGTCGGGATAGTTGAAGATGGCGAGCACCGGGCCATGGACGCGGGCAAATGGCGGCGAGGCACCCTTGGCAGATAGATAGACCGAATCCGAGATCGCCTGCGGCGTCGCCGCGCCCATATCCCGGCCGGTTGGGCTGAACCGCTCGGTCGCTCGGAAATCCCCCTCCGTAATTGCGGCGTGGCTCATTCGCCGTGTGTAGGCCAGTGCGGTGGCTACGGATGCGGAGTCAGCGGCGGTCGGCGGCGGCGGATTGGGAAAGTCAACCGGAAAGGGATGGCCGTGGTAGTCGAACCCCGCATCGAGGTACACCAGGCGGTCAATGCGCGCAGGGTACTCAACCGCGAGCCACGTCAGCTCCTGGCCGGCGATGGAATGTCCCACCAGGTCAACGCGCGAGAGATGTAAGCTGTCCAACACGGCGCGGACATCTTCGACCAGCGCGGGAATGGTGTATCCGCTGGCCGGGTGGTCGGACGCACCCCAGCCACGGCGGGTGACGGCCAGCACGTGAAAATGATCCGTGAATCGCGGCGCAAAATCATCGAAGATATGGCCGGTGTTCTCGAGGCCGTTGAGGAACACCAACGGCTCGCCCGTTCCACCCCAATCGAGCACCTCGATCCGCACACCGCCGGGGACCGTCACGAAACGCACCGCATGGGGTGATGGATCGTGCCACGGCGCGGCGGCGGCGGCGGGTGGTGGCGCCGCCGACGCATCCACCGTCGGCCTATCACGCCCACACGCGACCGCCGCGACCAGCAGGGCGAGGACAGGTGGCGCGAGCCGCCGAGCCATTGAGCCGCGGGGCCCCGAGGTGGTGCGAGCGAGCGAGTCGAGATGATACCGGTGGTGCGAAGTCACGCGATCCCCGATCCCGTGTGAGAGACGTCGCGGCGTGCGGTCGCGCCGCAATGGGTCATAAAACGATGTCGTTTCCTGTCTAACAGCCCACTCGTGACATACCATTACACGCGTCCTCATACATCCACTCCAGCATGTGGGGTCCGCCACCGAATTGCGTCGGGCGCGGGCGTCCGCCTCGCGGTCCACTCTTCCGGAGCTCGTGCATGGTAACCGTCAGCAAAAAATACCGCTGGTGGAGGACATTCGCCGCCGGGCTGCTGTGCAGTCTCGCGTGTCGCGCTCAGAACGTCGGGGAGGTCATCGCGGTGGCGCACGGGCCGAACGCACCACGGCAGATGGCGAAGCCCTATGTCGTGCTGGTGTCGCTGGACGGGTTCCGGTACGACTACGCGACACGATACGGGGCGTCGCACCTCCTCGCGATCGGCGCCCGGGGGGCGAGCGCGCCAGAGGGCATGGTGCCGTCGTATCCGTCGGTCACGTTTCCGAACCACTGGACGCTCGTGACCGGGCTCTATCCGGAGCATCACGGGATCGTGGGAAACAACTTCTACGATCCTGGGCGCCACCAGACGTACAGCTTGCGGGATACAGCGACCTTTCGCGACGGTAGTTGGTACGGTGGCACGCCGCTCTGGGTCCTGGCGGAGCAGCAGGGCATGCGCTCGGCATGTCTGTTCTGGGTTGGGTGCGAAGCGGAGGTGCAAGGGACGCGCCCGAGCTACTACCTGCGATACGACGGAAGCTTCGAGAACCGGAAACGGCTGCAGCTGATCACGCAGTGGCTCGCGCTCCCGTCGGCACAACGGCCGCATCTCTTGACGCTCTACATCTCCGACGTCGATGAAGCGGGACATCGGTTCGGGCCGGACAGCCCCCAAACCGCCGAGACGGTTCGGGCGGTCGATCAACTCATCGGCACGCTGGATTCGAGCCTCGCGGCCACGCGTCTGCCGGTGGACCTCATCGTCGTCTCCGACCACGGCATGGCGACCGTCGTCGGCGACTATATCAACCTCGACGCATTCGCGCCGGATCTGGCGTCGCGGCTCACGAAGTCGGTGGATCGTGGTCTCTATGCCAAATCCGATAGCGACGCAGCCCGAATTTTCGGGGAGCTCCAGCACGCGAGCGACAAGTTCATCGTGTATCGCCGCGCCGACGTGCCGGCGGCGCTCCACTTCTCCAGCAACCCGCGTTCCGGCGATCCGATCGTCGTCGCGACCGGGCCCTACGCGATTCGGTCGCTCGCGCCGCTCACAGGAATCGCCACGCCCGAAGTCGGTGCACACGGCTGGGATCCCGCGCGCGTCCCCGACATGAACGCGACATTCATTGCCGCGGGGCCGGACATCCGGCCAGGGGTACAGCTCCCGCCGTTCGAGAATGTAGACCTCTATCCGTTGGTCGCCCGGATCCTGGGCCTCGACATCTCGCATCTCTCGACTGGCCCGATCGACGGACATCTCGCCCCGGTCGAGGCGGCCATCACGGTGCCGCCTCGGTGAGCGGCGCGGGGGTCGGGTGGCCGCACGCTGGCTAGAGAATCCCGACGCCGCGGGCGAGAAGCACGGCCACGGTCGTGAAGGAGATCGCCGCCTGCACCATGCTGAGCAGCTTGGCCCACCGCGAGAGGACGGGTGTATCGGTCGGTGAGAACGCGGCGCTGGTATTGAACGCGACGAAGAGGTAGTCCACGAACCCTGGCCGCCACGCGCGGTCCGGTGACTCGGCCGTCATCTGCGGAAAGAGAAACGCGCCGTGCGCGTGTGCCGTGCGCAACTCACGGGCGTTGGGACCGCCCGCGTCGAGCCGCCAGTACCAGGACGCGAAGACGAGCACATTGGTGGCCCACAAGATCGCGCCGGACCGGAGCAACGCACCCGGGGTCTCCGCGTGCGCGGGCAACGCTGCCACGAGCGCGACGAGCGTCATGATGAGATCACCCGTGATCACCGTCGAGATCAGGAATCCAAGCGCCTGGTTGACGCGGCTGTACCCACGGCGTCGCGCCACGACGGTCGGGATCAACAGGCCCACGGCGACCGCGAGGAGCATCCATTGCGGCCCTACGGTCAGTGCGCGCGGTAGCGCGAGGTGCAAGCCGCCGACCGCCGCGACCGCGAGCATTGCCTGCCACCGTGGCTCGGTGTGCGCCGGAGTCGGGGTGTCGCGGTGTGGAGCGGAGCTCGGCGCCGAGCTCGTGGGGTTGTGGGACGCAGCCATGCAGTTATTGCTTCCGATCCTGCTCCAACGCGCGCATCGCGCGCGCCACATCGGCGTCGGTCCCCTGGTCCCGCGCGACCAGCGCCTCGACCACGCCTTTCCGGTCGGCCTCTGACCGATTCTGATTGAGCTTCCACTTGCCGTCGAGGCGTTGGATCGGCACCTCGACGCCCACAATGGCCTTGAGTTCGAGGTCGATGTATCGCGCCGGCGCGTCGGTCACGTGCCACGGCTCCGCGGACGCCGCCTCGTGGGCATCAGTCAATCGGGTGACGATCGCCCGCAGCCGCTCTACGTCATCGAAAAACTCCGCCCTACCGTATGCGTGCACCGCGATGTAGTTCCACGTGGGGACGACTTTGCCGGTCTCTCGCTTACTCGCGTACCACGAGGGTGAGATATAGGACTCGGGGCCGAGGAAGATGGCGAGCGCCTCCGCGTCCGGCAGCGACTCGCGCCATTGGCTGTTGGCGCGCGCGACGTGGCCGACGAGCGTGCCATTCGGCCCACGATCCGCATCGAGCAGCAGCGGAAGGTGGGTGGCCGTGAGTCCGCGCGTCGTCATCGTGATGAGCGTGGCGAGCCGAGTGCGCCGGATCGCGTCGTGGAGCACGGGGAGCCGTGCTTCGTCGAACTGGTGTGGGATGTACATCGCTATCGACGTCCGGTGCGCACGGGAGTGGCCGACAGCACGTCCGCCAGCGGGCGTGCGGCAGCCGGTACGTCTTGACAGTAGTCCTTACCCAGGAAGGCCGCCACCGTCGCGGCGATCTGGGACTGCGCGACGGGCGGGTTGCCCACTACCCACCTCTACCGCGCCAGCGGTCGAGAATCCTCCGATCCTTCTTCGAGGGGCGGCCGGTTTCGAAGCTCGTGGCCGGGAGCGCGCATAGCTGGGTCGCGAGCGCGTCGCGTGCGGCCCGACTGGCCGGCGTCTCTTCGAAGAGGCGCTCGGCGTCCGCGCTCCGCCCGCGACGCTCGCTGAGCACACGGACGACGAGGTGCGTCTCGAACGGCGGCCGGCGGATCCGTACCGTATCCCCGATCTGCAGGGGCTTGGCGCGTTTGGCGCGCTCCCCGTTCACATCGACTTTGCCGCCCGCGATGGCGTCGGCCGCCAACGTCCGCGTCTTGAAGAAACGAGCGGCCCACAGCCACTTGTCTAGGCGGACCCGACTGGAGTCGGGCGACTCAGGCATCTGCCATCAGGGCATGGAGTTGGACCACTGCATTACCCTTCCGTGCGCAATGGGGTATGAAACGACGCTGCAACGAGATCGACGCGGGAAATGGATGGCCGGCAGCGTGCCGGAACCGCCCCGCTCGCACGACTGCACTGGCTCCGTGCGTCAATGGACCGAGTAAAATACCATCGGGCGGCGACGACCTCGACGCGTGCTGGGCTGGCTGCGATACCTCTACTGCGTGCAATGACCCCGACCGTTGTGTCTTCCATAGAGCAGACGCTGTTTCCGTCGGCCACGCCGACGGCGGACTTCGATCTCGCAGAATCCATACTACCGGAAAAGCGTCGCGGCCACGCCGATCTCGGTGTGCTGGACATCACCAAGTGGTTCGGCGAGACGAGCGGCGGCGTGCGTACGTATCTGTTACAGAAGGCGAAATACGTCGAAGCCCGGCCATCGCTCCGGCACGTGCTCGTCATCCCCGGCGCCCGGGATGCCATCACGACGGGCAACGGCGTGCGCTGCTATCGGTTGCGTGGGCCACGGATCCCGACCCAGCATCCGTATCGGTTTATGTTGGCCACTCGGTCGATCCGTCGCATCATCGAACACGAGCAGCCCGACGTGATCGAGGTCGGGAGTCCGTTCCTTGTCCCATGGATCACGAAGCGCGCGGCGCGGCGAATCGACGTACCGCTGGTGGGATTCTTCCACAGCAACTTCCCACGTGCGATCTGCTCCTTTCCCGACCGGACGAGCGGACTTCGCCGGCGCGCGCATGACGTGGCGTGGCGCTACGTCCGTCGGCTCAACCAGGAGTTCGAGGTCACGATCGTCGCCTCGCGGTTCATGGTGGACGACCTGCAGGAGCATGGCGCGCGGCGCGTCGAGCGCGTCCCGCTCGGCGTCGATCTCGATCACTTCCACCCGGGCCGGCGTGCCGACGCGGCGCTCACGCGGGCGGCCAGGGGCCTCCCCGCGCACACACCGCTCGTTGCTTTCATCGGGCGGTTTGCACGCGAGAAGGAAGTCGATGTCCTGCTCCGCGCCTGGACCACGATCGAGCAACAGACCGACGCATCACTCGTGCTGGTCGGCGACGGGCCGGCCCGCCGCCGCCTGCAGGCGCAGAGCCGCGGGTCTCGCATTTTCTGGCTGCCGTACGAGAACGACCGGGAGCAATTGGCTGACTTTCTCGCCGCGGTGGACCTGATCGTATCGCCCGGCTCGATCGAGACGTTTGGGTTGTCCGCGCTCGAGGCCGCCGCGTCGGGTACTGCCGTCTTGTCGGCCGATCGTGGCGGAGTGTCGGAGCAACTGACGGCGTCCGGGGCGGGCGCGACGTTCGTCGCAGGCGACAGCGGCTCACTCGCGGAAGAGGCAGTGCGCCTGCTTCGCGCACGCGATGACCTGCCACGGCTGGGTGCACTCGGCCGCGCGTACGCGGAGCGTGAGCACTCGTGGAGCAGTGTCTTCGACCGAATCTTTGACATCTATCGACGCGTCGCCGCCTAGCATCGCCCAAACGCTCCACAGCAGCCAGCAGCAGTCCCTTGTTCCTCCACCCGCTGCTCAGTCTCGTCTCTCTACTGTCTCTCGTGTCCTCTCTAGCCCGCGGGGCTTGCGGCATCTCCTGATCTCGATCCACGATGTCACGCCCGCGCTCGACGGCCGAGTGCGGGCGCTGTGGGCGATGTGTCGCGCGCGCGACGTGACACCGGCACTACTCCTGGTTCCCAACTGGCACGGCGCGTGGCCGCTCGACGAATCCCCCGCCTTCGTGCGGTGGGTCCGAACGTGCGCCGACGCGGGCGCAGAGATCCTGCTCCATGGTGAACGGCACGACGAGGTCGGTGCACCGCGCGGCTGGCGGGACGAGGTACGGGCGTGGGGGAAGACCGCGCGCGAGGGCGAGTTCCTGACTCTCGATGAACGCGCCGCGCGCGAGCGGATCGACCGCGGCCTGGCGCTGTTCTCGCGACTGGGTCTCAACGCGGCGGGGTTCGTCCCACCGGCGTGGCTGGCGCGAGCCGGATGCGGCCGGGCGGTCGCCGCAGCCGGTCTCCGCTACAGTGAAGACGACGGCGCGATCCTCGTGCACGACGCGCGTGGTGCGCGCCGGATTCCCTCGCCCGTCGTGCGGTGGAGCAGTCGCACACCAATGCAGGCATACGGATCCGCCGCCGTGGCTGCGGTGCGGTGGCGCGTTCAGCGCCGTGCGCGACACCTGCGTCTCGCGTTTCACCCGGCAGACCTGGATCATCCGGCGACGGCGCGGTCGGCTGCGACGGCGCTCGATCGATGGCTGGCTGACCGGCCGGCATCGCGCTACACGGATCTGTGACCGGCGCGCCCGGCACATGCGACGGATTTACATCTCTGTGACCCGTATTCCGGGAGGATCTCGCTCCGCGGTATCAGACTCCGGTGATCCGACGTGGCATCGGTTCTTACGCCGACATGAGGTGAGCGGCAAATTGACGCATGGCCCCGGCCACTGATCGGACTGCGGTTGCGGACGCGGTCGCGATTGCGGACCCACGGCCCGCTCCGCCGCTCGGGGATGTCGACGCGCCGACCGCAGCGTCGGTTCGGCTCGCCCTGTTCAGCGATACCTACACCCCGCAGCTCAATGGCGTCTCGCGTACGCTCGAGCGGTTGGTGGCGGCGGTGCGCGCGCGCGGCGGGACGACGCGGGTATACACGACCACGGACCCGGGCACGTCCGACGGCGCCGGCCCGAGCGGCGACATCTGGCGCCGTCGCAGCGTCCCGTTCTGGGCGTACCCGCAGCTTCGTATCTCGGCGCCGGTGCTGGGCTCCGCGTACACCGATCTCCAAGCGTGGCGGCCGACGTTGATTCATGCGGCGACGCCGTTCGGCATGGGGCTCGCGGGTCGCGGCTGCGCGCGCGCGCTCGGCGTGCCGCTCGTGACCTCGTACCACACCAGCTTCAACGAATACGCGAAGTTCTACCAGCTGGGCGCGCTGAGTGGGCCGGGCTGGGCATACATCCGCTGGTTCCACAACAGCGGCGCACGGACGTTCGTGCCGACGCATGCGGTGATGGACGAGCTCCGACGGCTGCGATTCCAGCGGCTCGCCCTCTGGGGACGGGGGCTTGATGCCGCGCGATTCAATCCCGCGTTCCGCTCGCCCGCACTTCGCGCGCGACTCGGCGCAGACGACGATACGGTGGTCGTGGCGTACGTCGGTCGGTTGGCGGCCGAGAAGGGACTCGATATGGCGCTCGGCGCGATGCGCGAGCTCGCGCCGCGTGCGGCGTCGCTCAGCAGCCAGGTGTCGTCCGGGCGAACGATGTCTCGGGCCACGCCGCGGATCGTCTTCGCGGTCGCGGGTGATGGGCCGTACGCGGCGCATTGCCGTCAGGTCGCGCCGCCGCCCCCGGCCGTACACTTCGTGGGTCGTCTCGAAGGGCAGGCGTTGAGCGAGTTCTATGCGTCAGCCGATCTGTTCATCTTCCCATCGGCCACCGACACGTTCGGCAATGTCCTTCTCGAAGCCATGGCGTCCGGACTCGCGGTCATCGGTGCCGATGTGGGACCGACGCGTGAATTGCTCGCCGCGGGCGGCGGGATCACCGTCCCGCCCGGCGACGCGCATGCCCTTGCGGACGCCATCGACAGCTTGGCCGCCGACCCAGTGCAACGCGCGGCGATCGCGCGCCACGGCGCGATCTACGCCGCGACGTGCTCGTGGGACCGCATCTTCGATGATCTGGTTGCCGAATACCGCGACGTGATCGCCGGCGTGGCGGCGGTGGTCCGCTAGCCGACGACCCGCTATTGGGCGCTATTCGGCGTCGGCGGCGACCACTTGCACGTCCGCGGTGCCGTCGCGACGATATTGGATTCGCACGTTCCACGGCTGGCAGCAGACCTGGCAATCCTCCACGTAGTCCTGTCGCCGTCCGCCAGAGGGGTCGAGCGCAATCTCGTTTGCCGCGCCGCAGTAGGGGCACGCGATAGTCGCCCCCACATCGGCGTGTCCCGCGCGACCATCATCGACCTTGTCGATGTCGGGCGGCGCGTCGTCGCCGTCCGGGTCCCCATGCGATGGCAAGCCGCGGCGTGCGGTCACTCCGCGAGATCTCCCTGCCGGCGCCGCTTGGTGTCGGCCCGGCGCCGTTTCGCGTCGAGACGTTGGCGCACGGATGAGGCGGTGGGCCGCGTCGCGCGTCGCCGCCTCGGGACGAGGAGCGCGCGCGCGATGAGCGCTGCCAATCGCGCCTCGGCCGCATTCCGGTTCTGCCGCTGACTGCGTGAGTCCGACGCCACGACGCGCAGGTCGCCGTCGGCATCGATTCGGGTGGCCAGCCGCGTCCTCACGAGTGCCCGCTCATCGTGGTCGAGTGCTCGCGTCCGATCGACATTCCAGACGACTTCGATCCGCGTCGCTGAGGTGTTGACGTGCTGGCCCCCTGGGCCGCCGGCATGCGTCGCGCGAGTCCGGAGCTCGTCACGGGGAATCACGATTCCGCCCCGCACTACGATGTCGTCGGACATCCAATACGGACCATGCGGTCGCGAATCTGGCGTGAGTCGAGTGCCGTCGGGTCCCGCGGCGCGATCACGCCGGCACGGGCGCCGGTGGGCGCGGCGAGCGCGCGGCGCGAGCCCGATGCACCCGGAGCGCGGCCACGCGCCGACCATCGATGGCCACGATCTCCAGCTCACCGCCGGGGAACGACACTCGGTCGGCGACCCGTGGCGCCCGGCCCAGCATCGCGAACGCGAAGCCCCCGAGCGTCGTCCATTCGCCTTCGGGAATGTCGAGCTGATAATCCGCGCGCACATCGATCAGGGAGAGTGTGCCGGCAAGTTCGAGTACGCCGTCGGCTTCGAGCGACGTGCGTGTGGTGGGGTCGTATTCGTCCGCGATCTCACCAATGACTTGCTCCACGAGGTCTTCCATCGTGACGACGCCCGCGGTACCCCCGTATTCGTCGAGGACGATCGCCATGTGCGCCCGCGTCCGACGCAGGTCATCGAGGACCAGCTCCGCGCGACGCGTCGCCGGGACGTACACGGCTTCGCGCGTATACTGCTCCAACGAGAATGTCGTACTGCCTTCGTGGAGCAGGAGGTCCTTGGCGAGGAACACGCCGAGGATGTCGTCCAGACTCTCGCGATACACGGGATACCGCGAATATCGCTCCGCGATCATGACGGCCAAGACCTCTGCCTCGGTCGAATCAACCTGGAGCGCCACGATGTCGGTCCGAGGGCGCATGACGTCGTGCGCCCGTTTGTCGTGGAACTCGAGGACGCTCGTGAGCATCGCCGAATCCCGCGCGTCGAGCGTCCCCCCCCAGCGGGCCTGCAACACGAGCTCGCGTAGCTCGTCCAGAGAGAGGCTGCGGACCCATTGGCCCGCCAGATAGACGCCGAGGGGACGAACCAGTCGGCGGAGGGTGCGACCCACCACGCGGCGCGTAGCCGAGAAGGCGGCGACCGCCAGGGCCAGCAGTCGCACGACGCCGCGGCCCGCAATCGACTGGGGCGTGTGGGGTTTGGTGGTGCTCATAGTGGTAGCGCGCGGAAACCGTTTCGCACGCGACTCGTCTAGAAGATAAACCATAATGGCCGACGGCGCGCCCCTTTCGCCCCCTTCTCCATCGCCCCTTCCGCCGCGCTTGGCGGCAGACGCGACCACTTCCGTGCAACGCCGGAGGCTGGAGCAGGCGATGCTCGACCCGCGGCGCATGATCCGGTGGGTGTACCTGGGCCGCTTTTCCGTTGCGACGTCCATCTTCCTCGCCGCGCAACTCGTCTGGACCAGCGCGGCCACGTCGGATACGCGCATCGCCTCGCTGATCTTCGCGGTGACGATGGTGTTTACGGTCGCCTCGGCCGGCTATACCGAGGTGTACGGTACGCGCCTCGGCGCAGCCCGACTCGGCCGGAGGTTCCTGTACGGGCAATGTGCGTACGACCTGGTGTTGGTGACCGCGGTGGTCCACGTCACCGGGGGCGGCGCCTCCCAATTCGCGCTCTTCTACATCCTGGTCATCGCGAGCGCGGCCCTGCTGCTGCCGGTCGGCGGGGGGCTGCTCGTCGCGTTAATGGGTATCGTCTGCTACTTCGTCGAGGTGCTCTGGCTGAGCGGCGCCGCGCCCGATCTTGGCGTCTGGCTCCAGCTCGTCGTATTCGGGACCGTCGCGCTGGCCAGCGGTTACATCAGTGCGCGGCTCCAGGAAGCGGGGCAGGGTACTGCGGCCGAGCTCGTCTTTGTCCGCCTGCAAGCCGACGACATCCTGCGCAACATCCGGAGCGGCATCGTGACGGTGGATGCACAGGGCACGCTCCTGTTCGCGAATCCCGCCGCTGGCTCTCTCCTGGGTATCCCGTTCGGCGACCTCATCGGTACGCCGGTGCTCGATCGCATTGCACACGCGTCGCCGACCGTGGCACGGGCGCTGGCGCGCGCCGCGGGTGAGGGCCTGCGGACGACGCGTGCCGAGGACGTGATTCGGTTCGCCGACCACGCCTTTCCGATTGGGTTGACCACCACGTTCAGCGATGGCGATGGGGCCACGGTCGGCCGGACGGCGACTGCGATCTTTCAGGACATCTCCGGGCAGAAGCGGCTCGAGAGCCTGCACGTCCGCGCGGGACGGCTCGAGGCCATCGCGGAGCTCAGCGCCTCGCTGGCGCACGAGATCCGCAATCCCCTGGCGTCCATCCGCAGCGCGGTCGAGCAACTCACGGGCATCCTGGCGCGGACGAACGGCTCTCCCGTCGAGCGCGCGCCGGGCGCCGACGACATGACGTCGAACGGTCCCCCGACTGGTACGGCCAGCGGGCATCGTACGGCAAACGGCCATGCGAATGTCCATGCCCACGGTCACACGAACGGGTACTCCGCGGGCTCCGCGGCCGCTTCGGGACAGGTGCGCCACAGCGCCGCGCACAGCCCGGGTGGAGAGACGTCTGCAAGCTCCGACGACGACGATGCGCGAACGCTGGGCGCACTCATCGTACGGGAGTCCGATCGCTTGTCGCGGCTGCTCACGGAATTTCTCGACTTCGCGCGGGTCCGGGTGACGCGGCTGTCGGCGGTGGACATCGGTGCTGTTGCGCGCGGCGCGGCGAATCTTGCGGCTGCGCATCCCGACGTGAAGGAGGGGCTACACGTGAACTGTGTGACGCCGGAGACCCCGGTCATCATCGATGGCGACGAGGATCTGCTCCACCGGGCGGCATTCAACCTCGCGCTCAACGCCGTGCAGGCCGCCCCGTCGGGCGGTCACGTGCAGCTCGAGGTCTCGCACATCCCATCGGACCAACTGCCGAGCGGCGTGACCTTCGAGCGAGGCGCGGTCTCGCTCCGGGTCACGGACGATGGCCCGGGTATCGCGCCCGAAGTGCGCGAGAGCCTGTTCGAGCCCTTCATCACGACCAAGGGGGGCGGCAGCGGACTTGGCCTGCCGATCGTCCACCGCGCCATCGAGGCGCATCGGGGCGTCGTGCTGGTGGACTCAGCCGCCGGACGCGGGACGCGATTCACCGTCCTGCTGCCCTACGATCAATCGGGCGACTTGGAGCTCGAGACCGTGGCGGGTGCTCACGCATGACCGCCGATACCAAGCCCACGGTGCTGGTAATCGATGATGAATCCGGCATCCTCGAATCTCTGCGCATCCTGCTCAAGAATGAAGGCTTCACCCCGCTGATCGCGAACAGCGGGAAGCAGGCGATCGAGCAGCTCGCCGACCTCCGTCCCGACATCATCCTGAGCGATGTACGGATGCCGAACGTCAGCGGCGTGCAGGTACTCAGCGCGGCTCGGGCGCTCGATCCCGAGATGCCAGTCATCCTGATGACGGCCCAAGCGACGCTGCAGTCGGCGATGCAGGCCGTCAACGAAGGGGCATTCTACTACATCCAGAAGCCGTTCCGGAACGATGAGTTGTTGGCCATCCTGCGCCGAGCGGCTGAGCACCGGAAGCTGCGCGTGGAGAACCGGTCGCTGCGGCAGGAGATCACGCGCCGTGAGCGGACGGCGAGCGGGCGGCCGGCGGGAACCAGCAAGTGCTGGTTGGATATCGTCCGTCTCGCCGAAACGGTAGCGCCCACCGAATCCACGATTTTGATCCAGGGAGAGTCGGGCACCGGGAAGGAAGTCATTGCCCGCTACATCCACCAGCTCTCCCAGCGCAGCGAAGGGCAATTCCTCTCGATCAACTGTGGCGCGCTTCCTGAGAGCCTCCTCGAATCCGAATTGTTCGGCCACGTCAAGGGCTCGTTCACCGGCGCCATCAAGGACAAGAGCGGATTGTTCGCGGCGGCCGCGGGCGGGACATTCTTCCTCGACGAAATCGGGGAGACCACATCCGCAACGCAGGTAAAGCTGCTGCGCGTCCTGCAACACCGCGAAGTGATCCCCGTCGGCGCAACCGATGCCCAGCCGATCGATGTCCGGCTGTTGGCGGCCACCAACCGCGACCTGGAAGAAGAGATCAAACGCGGCAACTTCCGCAGCGACCTGTTCTACCGCCTCAACGTCATCGCGATGCACCTCCCGCCCCTTCGGGATCGTCGCGAGGACATTCCGATATTGGTTGACCTGTTCCTGCACCGCTCCGCGCAATCTCGGAACGAGCCCGTCAAGCAAGTGAGCCCCGACGCGCTCGAAGTCCTGCAGAGCTTCTCGTGGCCCGGCAACGTCCGCGAGCTGGAAAACGCGTTGGAGCGGGCGGTGATCCTCACCACTGGGGAGGTCATCGATGCGGCGGTGCTTCCCGAACGCCTGACTGAACGTCGGGCCGAGCCGCTGGTGTCCGAGCGTCCGCAGACGAATCCCACGCTCGACGCGATCGAACGCGCCTACATCATGTGGGTGTTGCAGAGCGAGGGCGGCAACAAGACACGGGCGGCCGAGGTCCTCGGGATCGACCCGTCAACGCTCTACCGAAAGCTGTCGCGATTCGAGGTCGAGGCGTGACATCGGCGGTCGCCCGGCGGGGGGTCATCGCGCTCCCGCCGTGGGCGGCCGCCGCGGGTGTGGGGCTCGTGACGCTCGTCATCGCGATGTCCGTCGTGCAGCCATACGTGATCGGGGCGTTTCACGACGACGCGATCTACGTGATCCTGGGCCGCGCGCTGGCCACGGGCGCGGGCTACCGCTATCTGCACCTCCCGGGCGCGCCGAGCGCAACGCACTACCCCCCCGGGTACCCCGCGCTCCTCGCGATCCTGTGGCGCCTCGCGCCGCGCTTCCCCGACAACGTGGTGGTGTTCGAGCGAGCCAATGCCTGCTTGCTGGGCGGCTCGGCGGCGCTGGCGTATGTCCTCGCCCGTCGTCGGGTGCGGATGTCGGCCCCGTGGGCCGCCGCGGTGGCGATCATTGGGACCGCCGCGATCCCGTCATTGGCGCTGGCGACCGTGATCCTCTCGGAATCGTTGTTCCTCGTGGTGCTGCTCGCCGCGCTCGTGGTGTCAGAGGGCATCGTCGGGGGACCCAGTGCGGAGTCGGAGCCGAGGGGCGGGCGGACTCCCGTGGACCAAGGGGGAATCACTGCGGAGCTCATTGCGGGGCTCCTGTGCGGCGCGGTGGGACTCGTGCGGACGGTCGGGATCGTCGTCGTCCCGGCGGCCATCGGGGTCTGTCTGGTCCGCCGCCGCCCGCGGGCGGCGCTCATCCTCGGCGCGGCGGCCGCAGCGGTGATATTGCCGTGGCAGCTCTGGGTGTGGAGACATGCGGCGGATCTGGCACCGGTGCTGCAAGGTGAGTACGGGTCGTACTCCGGCTGGCTGACTGGAGCGCTCGACCGCCACGGCCCCGGCTTTGCGTTCTCGACCGCGCGACACAACGTGACCGACATCGTCGCGATGCTCGAGATTCAGTTCGCGCCGCAGCTCCCGCTGATGGTGAAGCGGATCGCGATCGTGTCGAGCGCCATGTTGGTGGGGGTGGGGCTCATCCGGATGGTGCGGGTGGCGCCGGTCACGGCGGCGTTCGTCGTATTGTACGCCGGTGAAGTAGTATTCTGGCCGTTTCCCCCGTTCCGATTCGTCTGGGCGGCATGGTTGTTTCTCGTGCTGGTGATGGTGGTGGGCGCGCTCACCGTGTGGGAGTGGCGCCCTCGCGCGCCAACCGTGGCGGGTCTCCGAGGGTTGCGGCTGACCCGTGCGGCCGCGGTCGGCGGCGCGGTGGTGGTGGCGTTCGGTGTCGGTCGGTACAACGTGCTCGGCTATCGCGGGCACTGGTGGAACACAATGCAGGAGAGCCTCTCCGTGAAGATGACTGTACCGCTGGCCTGGTTGGCGACTCACCCGACGCTTCCGGGCGTCGTGGCGAGCGATCAGGAGCCCGCCTTCTATTTATATGCCGGGCGAACCGGCGTGCCCTGCAACTCATTCACGCCGGACGAATACCTTTATCCGCGTGACACGGCCCGCGATCGCGCCGTACTCGACACGGTGCTGCGTCGGTTCCCGGTGGGGGCCGTCGTCGCAACCGGGCCGGCGTGTGCGCTGGCCGCGCTCCGTTTGATGCAGGCCCGATCACCGGCCCTCGTGCCGGTGGACACGATGACCCCAGGATTCGCCGTCTTCGCACGGACCACACCATGACCGAGCTCGGCACGCCTCGCCAGACCCTGGTTGACGACGTCTCGTCTGTCACCAACCCGTCGGCGCCCCCCGCCGTACGCGACGGGCCGGCGCCCGCCATGGCCCGCATGCTCGGCCGGACGCCACTCCCGCGGGAACAATTGCGGCTGTCGGTGCTGATCCCGGTGTACAACGAGGAGCACACGATTGAATTGATCCTGGAGCAGGTGCACGCCGTCCCGGTCCAGAAGGAGGTCATCTGCGTCAACGACAGATCGACCGACGGCACCCAGATCGTGCTCGAGCGCTTGGCCGCGAGTGGCCGGATCGACCGACTGATCCATCACCCGATCAATCGCGGCAAAGGCGCGGCCATTCGGACCGCGCTCGCGGCGAGCACGGGCAACGTCATCATCGTGCAGGACGCGGACCTCGAATACGATCCCGCAGACTGGCCCGCGCTTCTCGAGCCGATCGTCGAGGGGCAGGCGGACGCTGTATTCGGCTCGCGGTTCCTCGGCGGTCCGCACCGCGTGCTGTATTTCTGGCATTCCGTCGGGAACGCGGGGCTGACCACGTTCAGCAACATGCTGACGAACCTCAACCTGACGGACATGGAGACGTGCTACAAAGCCGTGCGCGGCGACCTCGCGCGCGGGCTGCGGCTCACGTCCGACCGATTCGGCTTCGAGCCCGAGATCACAGCCCGTCTCGCCCAGTCGAATGCCCGGATATTCGAGGTGCCGATCAGCTATTCCGGCCGCACCTACGCCGACGGAAAAAAGATCGGCTGGCGAGACGGCGTGGCCGCCGTGTGGCATATCGTGAAGTTCAATTTGTTTGGGTAAGGGGCAGGGACAGCGGATAGCGGGTAGCCTTTCGCGGTCTGGGACAGTGGTTGGCTGGCAGCACGTTCTCGCGGTTACGGCTGATCGCCGCATCGACCTGCTGGCCCTCGTGCGCGGATCCGCGTCCCACACGCTCATCGCTCATCGCTGCTTTTTCTGACCTCTCCCCTCCCTTACGCGTCCGCTCATGGGTGAGTGAGGCGACGCAGGAACCGGGATCCGGATCGGGAGAGAGGGGCGCTGGGCGGGCCGCCGCGTGGGGGTGGCGCCCGCTCGCGGCGGTCGGCGGACTGGCGCTTGCCGCGTCCGCAACGGGCGTACACAACGGATTTACGTACGACGATCGGTCGATCATCGTGCAGGATCCGCGAATCCACCACCTGGGCCAAGTGGCGCGGGTGTGGACCGAGACCTATTGGCCGCCATCGATGGGCGGCGGCCTCTATCGCCCGTTCACGACGTCGGCCTTTGCGTTCGAGTGGGCCGCCGGCCACGGTGCGCCATGGGTCTTCCACGCGGTCAACATCGCGCTCTACGTCGTGGTGTGCGTGGCCGTGTACGCGTTGGCCACGCTCGTGCTGCCACGGACCGCGGCGGCGGTCGCTGGCGCGCTGTTCGCCGTCCACCCGGTCCACGTCGAAGCGGTCGCCAACGTCGTCGGCCAGTCCGAGCTCTGGGCTGCGTTATTTCTGGTGACTGCCGTCGTGCTGTACATCGCGTGGCGGCGCGAGACCCTGGCCGGGATCCCCAGATACGCGCGGCCGGACGTCATTCCCCCCGGCGATCCGCTCGGTGGGTGGGGGCGCATCACCGCGATCGCGGCGCTGGTGGCACTCGCCTGTTTGGCCAAAGAACACGCGATCGTGGCTCCCTTGCTGATCGCGGTGGCCGAGCTGCTGGTGATCGAGGATCCGCGGCCGATGGGTACCCGGTTGCGGGCGTTGCGGCCGACGGCGCTGCTCCTGGTGGCGGTCGTGCTGGCCTACGCCGTTATCCGTGCGCACGTCGTGGGCGCGTGGGCCGGTGACCGCGCAAACGTCGTCTTCGAGCACCTGACGCCCGGTGCGCGCCGGTGGACTATGCTCGGCGTGGTGGGCGAGTGGGCTCGGCTGCTGGTCTGGCCCGCGCACCTGGTCGCCGAGTACTCCCCCCCCGACATCCGATTGCACGGACACTTCGAGGCCGGGTTGTTGGGGAGCATTGGGCTGTTGATGGCGCTGGGGACGCTGTTGGTGGCATCGGTGCGACGATGGCCCGCCGGTGCATTCGCGCTCGCGTGGCTCGCGATCACCCTCCTGTTGGTCAGCAATCTTATCGTCCCGACCGGCGTGATCCTCGCCGAGCGGACGTTGTTTCTTCCCAGCGTCGGCATTGCGCTGATGGTGGCCGCGGTCTTCGATCGAATGGCGGCCGTGTCGTGGAACGAGTTCGCGCCCGGCGCCGGAATCGGGCGCCGCCTCACGGTATCGGCGTTCGCGGTCGTGCTCGTGCTGGGCGTGCTCCGGAGCGCGGCACGCCAGCCCGTGTGGGGGAGCAATGCGTCGCTCTTCGCGCAGGGCGTACGCGATGCGCCGTTCAGCTACCGCGCGCACGACGTCTACGCCGGGCTGCTGTTCGAGCGGGGGGACCGTCGGGGTGGCGAGCGGGAGGCCCGCATCGCATTGCGGCTGTATCCGCACGACGGCGTGTTGTACCGCGACCTGGCCAACGAGTACATGCGGGCCGGGCTGTGCAAACCCGCCGTGCCGCTCCTCAAGCGCTCGATCGCTGAAGCCACGATGCAGACGGATGCTCACGTCCTGCTGGCCCGGTGCCTGCTGGCGGACGGTGATACCGCCGGTGCGCGGGCGGAGGCGTTGCGCGGGGTGGGGGAGGGCGCGTACGGGCCTGTCTACCACCAGGTTCTCCTCTCGGTAGACAGTGTCGAAATGCGTCGATCGCGGGACGCGGCGGCTGGGATGCGCGCGACTCGCCATGCGCCGTCCGGGGCGGGGAGCGGCGCGCCATGACGGACGCGCAGGTCGATCGAGGGGCACGATCGGTTGGCGACCGGGCGACCGGATTCGCGGGCGGCGAGTGGCGCGCGGCCGCGATCGTGGCGGTCGTCGCTGCGTTGGGGTACGCGAACGCGGTGGCCAACTGGTTCACGCTCGATGACGACACGGTGATCGTGAAGAACGAGATGGTGCGGCACCTCTCCGGTGTGTGGCGGGCATTCGCGCACCCGTATTGGCCGGAATTCACGCCGGCCGGGCAGTATCGGCCGCTGGCGATCGCGAGCTTCGCCGTGGATTGGGCGGTGTCTGGCGGGTCGGCCCACTGGATGCATCTCGTGAACGTGGCGTGGCACGTGCTGGCGTGCGTGTTGGTGTGGCGACTGTTGCGCGACGTGGTGTCGCGCGGTGGAGCGTTGGCCGGGGCGCTGTTCTTCGCCGTGCACCCGGTGCATGTGGAGGCCATCGCCAACACCGTGGGCCGCTGCGACGTGATGGCCGCGGCATTCGTGGTCGGAGCGGTCTTGGTGCACCGTCGTGGATCCTGGCTGGCGGTGCCGTTGTACGCGGCGGCATTGGCGTCCAAGGAGAGCGGCGTCGTGTTCATCGCGTTGGCCGCCGCGAACGACCTCATACTGGGCGCGCTCGAGCCGTCGCGCGGCGGAGCCGCGGGCACACTTGTCGCCTGTCGTGGGCGCGCGCTGTGGCGGCGGCGGTGGCCACTCTATGCCGGCTACCTCGGTGTGGCGGCCGCGTACGCGGTCACGCTGGCGATCGTGTTCCGCAACCGGCCGCTGGTGGACATCGCGCCCTCGTGGTTCCGCGCCACACCGGTCGATCGGTGGTTGACCGAAGCGCGGGTGGTCCCCGAATACGTGCGATTGATGGTGGCGCCATTCACCCTCCGCATCGAGTACTCGCCGCAGGTGATCGACGTCGCGCACCATCTCTCGGCGCTCGTCGTGGCAGGGTTGGCCCTGTCCGCGATCGCGGTCACGTGCCTGGTCTATGCGTGGCGCCGCGCGCCGGTAGCGGCGTGGGGCCTCGCGTGGTTCGGGATCGCGGTCTCACCCGTATCCAACATTCTGTTCGCGTCAGGGGTCGTGCTCGCCGAGCGCACGCTGTATCTGCCGAGTGTCGGCGCGGCGATCGTGGTCGCGTGGGCGGCTCAGGAGGTGGCACGGTGGGTCGCCGCGCAGCCCGCGGCTCGATATCCGGCGCCCGGGCTCCATCGGCTCGCGGCGGGCGGCGGTCTCGCGGTGTTGATGCTGTTCGCGGCGCGGACGTGGACGCGCACCGCGATCTGGCACGATGACAAGCGGCTCTTGATCAACACCATGCTCACCGAATCCGAGTCGTATCGCACGCATCTGCGGGCTGCCCTGATCCTCGGCAATCGCAAGGATTGGGCGGGAGCGCAGCGGGAATACGCGATCGCGCGTACGCTCTATCCCGAGGATCCGTACGTGTACGAGGCGGCCGCGATGGTCGCGGACGGGCAGGACCAGTTCGCGCTCGCGGACCGGCTGTACGACAGCGCGAGCGCAGTACTGCCGGGCGTCGGCGTGATCTATCTCCGCCAGGCACGGCTCCGTTTTCGGGCGGGGGACTACGCGGGTGCGATCCGTTCTGCGCGGACCGCGTATCTGGCGAGTCCCGATTCGGTCGTGGCCTTGAACGTGTTGACGGGCGCGGCTCAGCATCTCAACGATTTCGCGAGCGCCGAATGGGCATTCCGTCGTGGATTAGCGGACCATCCGGGCAACGCCGCGTTGCATCAGCAGTACTCGTGGATGTTGGCGGCCAAAGGCGATACGGTCGGGAGCCGTCGCGAGGCGTCGGCGGCGTCGGCCGCCTCGGTGGCAGGCGCATCGGCCGCCGTATCGGCCGCGGCCTCGGCGACAGTGGTGTCACCGCATGCGCGCGCGGACGGGCCAAACATCGGAGCGCGGTCGATTGCCGCGACCCGCGGTGCCGCGACGCATTGAGCTCTCGAGGAATCGGACACTGTCCAGTTCCGTACAGGCAGAGCGCGGTGCACCGGGCATTATGCGCGTCGGCCGGCGTCACGTCGACCGCGGTCGGAAAACTGTAACGCGTGGACTGACAGCGAGTTAGGTCGTGGCGAGCTCGGCGGCCTACAGGTTGCCTTGCATGCTGGCATCGAATCTCACCGGCAGCGACCGCGGACGTTGTGGGCCACCCACCAAGGGAATATCAAAATGCAGCGCATGCGCAAGGGTTTCACCCTGATCGAGTTGTTGATCGTCGTCGTGATCATCGGCATTTTGGCCGCGATCGCGATTCCGAAGTTCGCCAACACCAAGCAGCAGGCGTATCTGGCG